>Ga0213833_1000210_pt1 | contig 86040 bp, 70 predicted proteins | sample SWATP21_FD_160575 | JGI IMG/M metagenome (GOLD analysis project Ga0213833, IMG submission 160575) | Coastal seawater microbial communities from Marineland, Florida, United States - SWA TP2 #1 | ecosystem: Environmental > Aquatic > Marine > Coastal | place: USA: Florida | collected 2016-08-14
TTCTTGGAGAGTATTTAGGACTTAGTATGATGGAGCTTAATTCAATAAAATGCATTGACCCATTCAGCCAAGTTGGTGTGATGGCAGGCTCTGATATTGCTTTTGAGTATGGTCATGTGGGTGAGGTAAAGGACACGTTATCGACGATGATGTCGTCATCAGACAACACAGCCAAAACGCAGTCTACGGAAATACAATCGCTCACAGGGGTTTATCTTCCTGTACCAGCGGGAGTGACAGATCCTGGGCAAACGCAAATGACAAGCAATGGTCATATTGCTCAGGCAGCTCCAGCGACACCCGAAGACAGCGCTCAATTTGCTTCGAAAGTCAAAGCCCTAGGCTTAAGCACCGACATCAGCAAAGGCCAATGGATCCAATCAGCGATAGGGTATAACCGTAACACGACAGCCTTTAACTACACCCAAAACGCCACCTCCATTCCCAGCATGCAGTTAGACTACAGCCGCTTCATGGACTCTGTGATGACTGCCTCCCAACCTACCATCAAATACCCAGCCTATGCTGCGTCCAATCCAAGCAGTGTGCAGCCTACTGCTTGAAACCTGGGGGTTCACGGAAAGGTGTTAGCGAGCATCTAGTCTTTGCTAGCCGTTATCATGATTATTGTGAAGGTTGTCAATTGTGTAATCATAGTAGTCGTAATTCTCTCTCAAACGACCTATGAGTAATCCTGGGCAGGTTGAATGACTAATTTTAAGTATTTCTCCCTCATTCTCTGAAGTGAGTTTAAGTGTGCAATTTGTATTTTTGTAATTCATGGTGATTGTAAATGCCTTCTTTGTGCCATCATAGCAGCCAGGTCCACAGGAAATCTCCATGATTGAAAAGCTGTTCGAGCCTGTTTGTTCTATTAAGACCTCATCGCTATAGACGCTAGTAATCTGCGCATCGGGAATGGTGAAAGTGTCTATCCAGTCTATTTCTGCAGCGATGGCTGATATTGGTAAAGAAAGAAATAAAGCGAGTGTTAGTTTTTTCATTGAGATGTCCTGTGGTTGCTATAGCCTGTATTATCAGGAGTGATACTAAAAGTTGATCCATAGTTATTTATGAAAAAACTGCCGGTGAGCAGGTCAGGGCAGGTGGTTTTAGTAATTGAGAGTCCGTATTCGTTCCCACCATCTTTCATGGTGAGTTCACAAGTGTTTCCATCTGGAAGGGTGACGGTCATCGATACACTTCCTGTTCCTGTGCAGTTGGCGGCATCGGCCTCAGAGTGGACTCCCCCATAACATGCTGATGTAGGCTCAAATATTAAGGAAGCGCTACCTGTTTGAGTAAACTGCATATCACCGTCAGAACTTAAGTGAGATATAGTGCCAAAAGGGATGGTAATAGTGTCTATCCAAGGGTCGTGATAAGGTAAAGATTTTAGAGCAAATCCGTCTGAAAAGGAGCAAGTGGCGATAAGTGCTAGTGAGTAACCGATTAAATAACTCTTTAACATTAGGAGCTTCCTTGTGGCTAAAACATTCTTTAGTATTTCACTAAAAAACTTGGTTTAAGTCAAGCAATAGTGGTCGAAGTCACGTTTTTAAATCATGATAGCTGCTACCATAGGCTGTGAGATTTCACCTTTGAACGTTTGGTGTTGTTACTAGTCAAAAAGTTAATATCTTAAGATGCTCTTGCCTCCGGATGTTCAGTACAATTGGTTACTGCTCTTCTATTTGGAACCTCAAACCGCCTGTGAGCTAGGCTCGTATTTTTATAAGCGATACTGGTTCTCTTCAAGTTAGCCTGTTGAATCTTAGTTAACTGTTTCCCAACAAGCTGCATAAGTGGAGGAAAATATTTTATAAGATCCATCATGATGTATAAAAAATCTGGGTTCCAATAGGAGCCATCAAAAGGTCCTTTTCTGGGCATATCTTTTATGTAAAGTTCAGTCCAGGATACTTTGCTGCTTAGTTTGTTGTACTTTCTTGATCTGTATTTTTTGGGAAAAAATTTTCTGCTACGTGCCATACGAAGAGAAACAGAAATCAAGCTAAGTAAATGCGAATTCTCGACTCGCAGAAGATGGTTGGCCATTCGTTTTAGCCAGATTTTGTTTTTTGATGCTTTGATGAAAACGCTATTGATCGTTTGTAGTATTTGTGCATCGCTCGACGCTTGATTAGCGTTAGTGGATGGGTTTTCACTTCCCCAGGGCTTCAAGCCATCGAGTACACGAGTGATTTCTTCTATATGGTGTTGTTTGTTTCTAGTATAGCATGTTTCAACAAAGTGTCGAAGCTCACGATGTGTTCCAAAGAGAGGTAAATACCTCATGGACTGAAAGTAAGCTTGAGGTTCATCGGGGAGCTTTCCGAAAAGGATATTTTGGTCAGTTTCAGACAAGGCTTGAAATTCAGGGCATCCTCCAAAGCGATAATGAAGATAATCCCTAGCAGGCTGAGTGATTTCGCGGTTCTCAAAGGGTATCAAGATACGGCGGATCTCAGGTTGATGTTCTTCTGGTAGTTGGGGAATTAGTTCAGATAACCGTTTTGAATGGTTGGATGCAAGTTTTTCGCGTTTATTTCTAAGTGGAATAAGGTATAAGCCGAAAGAAATGATAATAAAAAACATCTCTTTGAATCGAAGTTCTGGTAAAATGTCATCGATTTCCTCACCTGTTAAAGCTTTCTGATCCTCTGGCGACATGGCGCGAAAAGCTTCACAATCACCTAGTAGGTTTTTAAAATAGTGCCGATAATAATGCCTCATAGGCGATCCATCCAGTGGGTTCGTCACTAAGCTAATGTTGCGACGTATGTTGTCTGGGAGCTGCGGAAGAAGAGCAGTGCGTCTGTAGCGGTCTAAAAGCGCGTAATGCACGCGTTTTCTATAGAGGTAGATGCATAATCCTCCCAGCGTCATCACGTTAAGGAAAATCCACCAAAAATCTGATAAGCTGGTTGGTTTGTAAAATCGGGTTAGTGACTCACGGTAGTAGTTGTCCATGCCTATAGCTTGTGGCTTGTTGCCTCTTGGCGGGAGAGAGATGATGGCCTCAGGGTGTTTGTTTCTGAGGTCTAATTCTTGTTCATCATAAAAGCCCCGCCAATAATCTGGGTATTTCTGTTGGAATCTATAGGCATTCTGAAAGGTTTCACGCGACACACCTTGCAAATAAAGGATCCACCATGTATCGGAGTCTACAATATGGAAGCCCTGTTTTCTTAAATTTAATGCTGGATCACCTCCAAACTGAACTTTATTTGCAGGTATTAATGAATCATCAGGTGCTCCCTTGTTCATGAGCAGATGTTTGGGTATTGGAAGTGCTGGTAAGAATACTTCACGGTAATCAATAGAGTTGATACGCGTTAATGGTTTATGCTCTGTTAGAAGTGAGGGGTTAGGAAGCAGTTCTCGGTAGTGAGTATTGATTGGTATCTTATACCATTCTACAGGTACATGCGTTTTGGCATGCATCAGAAGATGAAGTGCTGATTTCGGTGAAAAGCTATTAAGAGATAAGTGATCAAGAGATAGCTCGCCAATAAACTGATAGCGTGTGAAGTCTATCTGTGTGAAGTCAGCGTTGACTCGACCCTCAGAGCCGTAAAATTGTTGAAAAATATCAGCGCTCATGATGCCTTTGAGGTTAAGACCATCAGGAGCAGTGATTTTTTCAATAGGTAGGTTAATAGCGATAAAATCACCAGGGTGTGTTGTTACATGATCAAGTAGATGAGCACTCTCCTCTTTCAAGAGAATGGTCGTCTTATGTTTTTCGGCAGATAGGTAAGAAAAATATAAATTGTGCTGTGTAGTGTCTGGATCTATAAAGATTCTTGTTTCTGTGGGGGATGGCTTGACTCTTTTGGTTTGTTTAATCAGGCAAGAGGGATCATGTAATAAGTCATTTATGTTTATCCCAAGCTGCGCAAAATGTGATTCATTAAGCTCTAAGTCTAGTTGATTGTGTTCTAAATAAACTGGTTTTTCGAGAGATTTTAATACATGTTTGCGTATGTAGCTTCTGCCATCGTTAGCGTTGTTAATCATGTGGTCTAGTAAGCAATCAATGAGTAACCCGGCTGTTGTGGTGTCTCGAGCTGTATTACTTTTCCGGTGTTTAGAATCTGTTGCCGTGAGCAAGAAAGGGCGTAGCTTTTCAAGTGAGGAGGACTGATTGATCGTATCGTACTGAATGCCATAATCAAGGCGTTTAGTTGTGTATGGATCGATAAGGCCTCTGCGCTCCTGCTTGGATTCAGAAAGTAAATATTCCTTGAAGGTATGGAAAAAAGTGGAGCCTGTCTGTTGGTCAAAATCCTCCCAATAAGGCATATTTGGTAGAGATACATTTTCTTCGACGCAGGCTAGAAAAAGAAGGCCCGCTTGATGGTTATGTCTGCTCAGCTTTTTATTACCTTTAATTGCTTCACAAAAAAGTTGGGGTGTTGCAAGCATAAAAGCATAGTGGAGCTTTTGGTATAGATCATCATAAAGTGTTTCGGCATCGCTGGAGTCAGTCGTAGAGGATAAAAAAGCTTTGATTTTTGATTTGAGGCTTTGCTTACTGAGTTGTGTGGATTGTTCTTTCATAGCATCTCCCCCCTAAGGCGCGATAGCTTCATTTCTGATTTGTATCGGGATGCGTTGTCTCTTGCATATTCTTCCAACAAACGACCGGTTATAGTGGTGGTGAGAGGTGCGTGTGTATGAGTGCTTCCTGGGTCGAATAGCTCATTCATTGTTTTTTGAATTCCCTCAGTTGTGTCATTTTGATTGTGCTGCAATACATGCCGACATTTCCCCCAAGCTCTTAGCAAGATGCCTAGTCGTTTCACGTGATCTGAGCTTGGTGTAGCTGTTCCATTTCTGTGTGCATTGAGTAGAAATTCAGAGTGCATTCCTAGGACTTCAAATTCAAAAATTCCAATAAGGAGTGTCTCAGCTCTTTTGGATAGTGGATGAGTTTGAGGGTTAGATTTGTGAGAGATAGCATAAGCATCTTCTAAAATGATACGCCGAAAGTAAGCATTGTCTCGTTTTAACAGCAAAGTGGCAAATCTCTTGCCGGATAGCGTTGTTTCCGGTCTTGATGAATCGTCATATGTTCTCTTGCGGTGTGTGTTGATGAGGTTGGAGACATGGCACATGAGTTGTACGAGGGAGGTGTCACTCGCGGTTTGATTATCTAAGCGCTGTACCAGGAGAAGTCCTTGGATTTGTAGTAAGCCATATTTAACACGGGCGAATTTCGATGTCCGTAAAGTGGGTGGCTCGCCTTCTTTTGGTTTGTTAAATAACTCGAAAAGCCCGAGCGAGAACCAGAGGGATACGGTGTTGCCAAAGAGCGGTATGGGCTTAAAGAGTTGGGGAAAATCTGGACTCAAAGCTGCTCTTAAAGGCACGAACTCTGAGGGCATTGGTGTATCAGGTCTTTCTTCGGAACCTTCCGCTTCGGCGTCTGGTAGATTACTGCCAGGTGAAGCATGATTGCTTGGTTGTCTTGGTGTTCTTTTTTCTGGTATGTCACGCTCAAATAGTCCAGCACTTACAAGCTGGTCCTTAACATGTGTGTATTCTTCATTCTTAATGAACGTGTAAACGATATCTCCCAAATATTTATGCAAGTTACTCGCAATCTGGCGGGTTAAGTCATATATTTTTTGTGCTATCGTTGATGCATCGTTCGCATTAATAAGGGATGATTCGGATACCGTAAACGTGGGGTAATTTACGCCAGAGGGGGATTGCCTGTAGGTGAAAGAAAGATGCTGCTTTGTTGGGGAAAAGTTGTCAAAGGAGTGTACGATGGATCCTAATGTTTGCGCTTGTTCATCGTATTCTTGTGAGTCCAATAATTTCAGTAAGGAGCTAGAGAATCTTTCTAGTACGTCTTCAAGGATTTCCTTTGCGCTGTTCTTTTTTTCTTGCGAAAGAAGGACTGGTTGAAGTTGGGCTAATTCAACGCTATGTTCGCCTGTGTTGCGACGGGGCATAGACAATTCCTTTCTACTAATACTGTGTATTGTATTCTACCAAAATAGCTATAATAACGCAATCAATAGCTACTTATATGAATAACATAAAAAACGTTGCAAATAATTATTTGTATATGCTGCGTACGTAAATTTAACCCCAAGGATCATCATCATGATGCTCTGAATCAACCGTGTAGTCGAAAATGTCGTGATCTTCATTGAGTAGACCAACTTCATAACCTGGACAGCTTGATTGAGTGATTTTCATGATCCAACCTTCGTCTTGTTCAGAGAACGTTAGGCTACATTCAGCACCTTGGTAGATCATACTCACGGTAAATGTATCAATGCCATTTGGGCTTTCACAGTAGTACTCATTGCAGTCTTCTGGTTTTTGTTCGATAGAAAAGCTATTCGTTCCCGTTTGGGTTAACACGAGATCGTCGCTTTGAAGTTGTGTGATGGTTGCGTCTGGAATTGTAAAGGTATTTCCCCAGTGGTAGGAAAAAGCGCATGTTGATGTGGCTAACAGTAAAGTAAGAGCAAGAGATATTTTTTTCATGGATTTTTCCTTAACGTTATAATTAATTGGCATTAGGTGAGAGGGTATATGCTGCGCCTTCAGAGTCTTCCCATAGATAGCCGGTTGGCAGGTTGGGGCAGGTGGTATTAATCACAGTAAGAGCAAGTGGGAAGTCATACTCAATGCTGTCTGCTAGTGTGAGCTCGCAACTGCTGTTGTCTTGTAGGGTAAGTGTTATGGATACGCTGCCAATGTAGTCATAGTCTGTTGTGCTTGAAGAGGGGTAGGTGTTTAGAGTGTCTGTTAATGCGCCTGTCATTGTTAGCGTGTTCTCACTTAGTTGTGTTGCTTGAACATCCCCGGTCGTGCTTAAATTTGAGATGGTACCAAATGGAATCGTGATGGTGTCTACCCAATGTTCATCTGTAGCAGAAGCAGAAGAGAAGTATCCTATCGAGAATAGCATGAGTGCGAAGGAGGTAAGAGATTTGCGCATATGTGTGTCCTTATCGTGTGGTTACCGTGTAAATTCTTGTCCCGTAGAGGGTGATCAAATAATGCCACACCAAAGCCATTTAATCAAGGGTTATCTGTCAACCCTGAACTCCCTTCACTAAGGGTGTGGTTGCGTATTATTACCATATTTTTACATAAAATTATTTTAAAAAAGGCAATTTGTGTGTATGCTATAGGCCTTTAGAGTGATCTATCTAATACAGGAGTAAGCATGATGAAACGATCTAGTGAGACAAGTAGGGCTCAGGAAGGCGACAAAGCTAAACAGCCTAGAAAGGCAGAGTCTACAGCCGATACAGGCGAACAGTCTGCCGAAAATCAAGAGATTAATGACCTTGTGGGTTTGTTTAGTCAGTCGGATGACACTCTAAGGCTTGCCGCAATGGGGGGTCCTCCTCTACCTAGTTCTGATCCCGCTGGTTCAAATGCGGTGAGCTTGTCGAATCGCCCGCGTGCTTTACCTCATCAAAAATCTAGCCTAGACGATGACTTCGATTTGTTTTCCCAGATCGATAGTGCAAAGGTGCCCGACAGCTTTGACGCGTTATTCGATAGTAGGCCTGCTACAGGTGGCTCTGTTAAAAATCCATTTAACTTATTCCAAGCCCTCAGTGCTAGTAGTGCCAAATCAGTTCCAATCCTTGATTGCTTGAATGATATTTTTTCAGAGACTTCGCTCACACCAATTGCTGATAATTTGAGTAATATTTTGGGGAATTATCATCTGTTTTTTGAAAAAGGTGATGGTAATTGTTTTTTTCATGCTGTTGTAAGCTCGCTACCGCCTAACACAATGACTCATGACGCGTTGCGACACTTGGTTGCAAAGAAGGTGAGGGAGAACCCTTCCTTATACGGTCCTTTCTTACCGGAGCTTAAAGAGGAGGTTGGTAATCCAACTCTCGATGATTTTGCTCGTAGAACAGCGCAGTATGCTAAATTGATTCAAGAGAATGCTGTTTGGGCGGGTTCGATTGAGGCGAAGCTTGTTGCGGATGTGCTTCAACAGCCTGTTTGCATTATTGTAGAGGCAGCTTGTTCAGATGACCCAGAGGATCAAAATCAGTGGAGAGACATGCGTGTTAATGTGCATTCACCGCATTTCAATGAGCAAGAAAATGCTGAGCGCGAACCTAAAGCACCGATTATTGTTTGGTATAATGGTACCAATCACTACGATAGCGTTAGGCCAATAGATCCAGAGAGCGCTCCAGACCCAGCGATACTTACTCAGGTGTTAAAGGTCATTGCAGATATGGAACCTGCGTCTGCACCTATACGTCAAGATTGTGGGCCCAGATAGCATAGATATTGCCTTTACTTAAAGCGATTTACCGCGATTTACCACGCAAAACTTTCGCGAGGGTTTTGGATTTTTGTAATTCTGAGGCTGCATTGATAATAGCCATTTCCAGAGCTGGTCTTAAGCCGTCGCCTGTTTGTAATGCATTGATAGCTTCGCCTTTGGTGTGAAGCGTGCCTTCCCAGACCAGTTTATGATGTCTGTTATAAACGTTCACTTCTAACGATAAATACACATGGTTTAAGTAATTAAACACTTTTGTCTGGCTATCGTGGTTGAGGGAAATGATAGAAAAGTGGATAGTGTGAGTGGGTCGCTGGCTGATTTGATAACCATCTTGCTCAAAGCTTTTAGTGATAGCGTTTTTCACCATACGAGGTAAGGGTTGATCTAAGTCATAAAGTGACTTGACAGAGTATTTCGATTTTTTTGTATTTCCGAAGCTAGCAGGCACGTTTGGAGAGCAGTCTTTAATTTGTGCTGTTAGGTTATCAGTCACATGAATAGCAATAAGGCTGTTATTTATCGAAGCGATAATGGGCTTATCTGGTTGGTTGCTAAGGTAGTTATGTTTTTGGAGTGTACACCCTGTCAGGGTAAGGGCTGTAAAAGCAGAAGCCAGTATGAGAGTTAGTTTCTTCATATGATCCTCCATTGATCAATGAGCCTGATAGGCTAAATCGATTATAGTAAATATTTGGAGTGCTTACATCCGAACACTAGGCCCACTATTGTCTGCTTCCAGTCGATTGTCGGTATGATCCACAATAACGAAGGGTTGATCACGTTCAGCGTTCAATTGCTGTAGAGTTGCTTTGAACTCATCTGACAGTACGCCTGTTAAGGTAATTACCGTATGTCCAGCTTCATCAAAACTTTTCATGACAGATGCAATGTGATCTTTATGTAAGTTTCCAGTGGGGATGTTAACGTAATTGAGTTTATCGTTTTTGATGTTGAAGGTAATATGCTGACTATGATCATGCTTGAAGCCACCATGAGGTTCCGGAAGCTTCATGCGAATAGGTTCTTGGCTGTTATAAGGTGGGTGATTGGAGTCAACACCATGGACAACCGTTGTGTCTCGATAGTTTTCACTGGGAGCTATGCTTGTGTCGTTAGATCGAAAGAAGGACGTTATCTTTTTGCCCATTGAGCTAAAAATAGTATTTAGATCTAAGTCCCGACGTTTATAGAAGCAGAAAGCAATACGTTCAAGAATGTCTCTAAGTTTATCTGACCACTGCTGCCCACGTTTTGATGCTTTGTGAGCCGCTGATCCTGCGGCTGTAGCAACGGCAGCATCGACCGCGACTTTTGTGGCGGCGGCCGCTTTGGCAGCGAGAGCTGCTTTAGCAGCTAAGACACCAGCCAGAGGACCGCCAACAGCAATGCCTGCGACAGCTGCTGCTGCAGTAAGAGCCGTTTTACCAGGATTGTCTTTAACATACTTCATAAATCGTTTTAATGTCGTGACTGGTTTTGCTCCTGCATCAGTTAGGGCTGCATCGTCATACAGTGAACCTGCTTGTTTAGCAAACTCTTGGAGCAAAATATGAGAATCAGCTGGGGCATAATGAGAGCGCACAATAGAGAAGAAGGCATTCGATGCTGATTCTTTGCTTGGCTTTTCAAGGAAGGCATCAATGGCATTCATGGTGTCTCTGTATTTTGTTTTGTAAGCATGTCGGTTATGTTGTGCCATGATTCGTTGCTTGATCAAATCCATGAGTCTGATTAGCGTTTCTTCAGAAGTTGGTAGCAAATCACGAATCTCATCGCGCAAATCACGGGCTTTTTGTTCAGCCTGAGCTTTTTGTCGACGACTCCGATCGAGGAAGCTAGGCACCGCTTGTTTTCTTTCACCTTTCGGTGAACGTCGACGCATAGGAGTTACAAGCCCCTCATCAAACTCTGTTAGCTCAGGTGCCGAGCGTGTTCGCTTAAAGGTGTTATGAGAGTGGCGTCGTTGTAATGCTTTTTCTTCTTCGTCTCCAAAATCATCATCGATATGTTGCTGTAACAGTGAATCACTATTGGAGCGTTCTCGTCGTTGTCTGACCCCACCAATAAAGTCAATATCATCGTCAATAGAAAGATGTGAAGGGCGACTTGGTATTCGTTTAGGGGATTGAGCGGCTTGTTTTGCTAGAGCTTCGTCTTCTCTGGACCAGCTTTCTTCTATCCATTTATGCAGATCTTTTAGACCCCATTTAAGAATAACGGGGTTATGTTTAGGTGATGGAACATCAAAGCCTAAGTGATAGCAGAGAGGCAGAAAGACAGAGTAAGCTTCTTTAGGGGAGCTAATGACTTCCCAGGTACTTAGAGATTGCAGTAGGGGTTTCCAAATGGTGTCTCGGATAGTTTGTTGGTCATGAAAACGAACAGTTTGATAGGCATTTTGAAGATTTCTTAGGTGTTTTTGAATGCTTTGAATGCCAGTCTTCATCGCATGATTCGTTTGGTTTGCTAAGGCTAGGTAATGAACTTTGGCTGCAATTTTTCTAATGGCAGCATCACGAGAAGCGACTGCCTTTGTTACTTTAGGCACTGGAGGGATTTTCGTCTGAGCGTCATAAGGTAGGGTGTCTATTGCCAATTGTGCAACGTGTTCTAAGTGGGCACGATGCTGACTAAGGTGGTATCCATCAATAAAACCTGACCAGTCTGGGTGAGCCTGAATGGGTGATCCGGCAAAAGCACCGCCTTTTTGGCAATCTTTTAGCATCGCCTTGTAGGCTTTTTTAAACGACTTTGGTAATGATTCAGGATCAGGGTTGCTATCTAACGTTATGGGGCCCATAAGCGCTCCACATTGTTCGTCAATATGCTGCATGGTGTTATCTTTCATGCTTCGTTCGAGGTAATCGATGAGGGTCGTGGTTTTAAGGGGTAGCTTATTTGCCTTGTTAAGATCGTGTAAAGTTGGGAAAGACTGCAGTAGCCACTCACGCATAGGAGTGAGCTCTTGGTTAGCAGACTTGGCATCAGCAAACGATAAATGAAGTAGTCGAGCGGAGTCTCCATTGTCTTTGTAATGCGTGGTGCTGGTCGAGTCTTTTGATTTTGAACGAAGCCCAATGGATCCTGGCATACCACCATAAATACCTGTCATTAATTGTGAGTGGAAGTCATCTCCCATGGTTCGAATAATTCGGTGTTTGTTTTCATCTCTTTCCTTATCACTCATGTCATTGGATTCAGTGCGTTCTGTGATGGATAACGCGCTAACGAGATGGTTGACGTGTTGTGTTCGATTTTCACCGCTCATGCACCCAAAAACAACACCCACGCGAGGTGCTTTTTTTAGCACGTCTTGGTCTTGTTCTGGTAATTGATCAGAGTGAGCTTTTAGGGTGTTCAAGATATTAGTAAGACGAGTGTACCGCCAAATAAGTTCAATGCCTTTTAATTCGCCATCCAATTTATCGAGTTCTTTCTTTGTTTTTTTGGCATTTATTTTGGTGGCTGCAAAACGATCCAGAAGTTCGTTGGTAATCGAGTCTTTGACTTGTTGCCTTACATTTTTTAATTTCCCTTTCACCAGCAAGCGTGTTAGCTCTGCAATAACAAGATTTCTCTTAATGATGTTATCGGCTTGATCTAAACGATCGTTCATAGTGCCTGCGCATTGTCTAGCGGAAGCGGTATGGTTAATAGCGACAGCTTTTAGTTCGTCAGGGATAGCAGAAAGCTGTGCGATAGTCTTTTCCATTGCTTCAATATGGCGTTCGAGCTGACTTATGTTATCAGATTCACCGTAACGAAAATTATTTAAGCAGACATTAAAGGGAGAGACATCACCACTGCGAATAGCGTTGGTTGTTTGTGCTGTGACTGCGTCGTAGTAATCAGGTGGAATATCCTCTTTCATTTCATCGGCAATGCTTAGCGCATGATCACCGCGATCAGAGACTAATGTCCCAATGGTAAGATGATCGCAATCTAAGGCTTGTTTTAGATTCTCCGCTGTTAATCGTGTGAGGCGGCGTCGTTCGGGGTCGCGCAATCCACGAATCACCGGTACGCTGCTAGCGGCATGAGCGTTTTGTGAGACGATTTCATCATTTAAAGTGCTTGTTGTGATGAATGCATTTTTCATACCAGGGATTTTGGATCGGAGTTGGCTTGGTATCACGCAACCGGCTTTAAGATTGGGAAGATAACTATGCACTAATGCTTGGTCTATCGGTGATAGGTGAGCAAACCAGATAGGGGGATTGTCACTGTCACAGGCCTCAAACTCTGCTTGCATGTCATCAGAAATTGCAAAAATAGGGTCGTCTCGGCGGGTGTAGATCAGTTCTTTTGCATCACGGTCGGTGGGTATTCTACCTTTTGTTTCGATGCTGTAAGGTTGCATCGCAAGGCCTGACCAGTTCTTTGCGTTATCGAGCATTTTGATAGCGGATTTTAAGTTCTTAGGGGTTTTGCCGGCGATCTTAATGTCTTGGGTTAAGAGAAACGCTCCCAAATGATCGCGGATAAACGACTGCCTCAGTAGTTCGGGTGATTGCTTGTCAGTCAGAGCATTATTTTTTTCAATGTAGCTATCCTCAAGAATTACGAGCTGATCCATGAGGTCTTGTTTTCTTTCTGGGGTTTCATTACTTAGGCGGATAAGTCGACGTAAAGCTAGACTGTAATTAAGGCCCATGATCCCACATTGGGTTTTATCGAGCCTGCTACTGGAAAAGCCATACATCCGTTGACGCTTATGTTGGTGGGTTGCATCGCGGTGATAGGTGATATGACCGGTGTCGTCTTGCGTGAAGCGGCTATCAATCCCTAATTCTGCGTCCGTCTGAGTTTGCCAGGTGAGCATTTGGGAGTAGAGCGCTTGCTCTCGATCATCTAATTCAGAGCAGCCAGCAGCCACGTCTGCAGTGGTAAGTTCCGTGACACCTAAATCTAAATCGTCGTGATGGTGTTTGCTATCAGGCATGCTAGCTCCAGGTTCTGATTCAGCTTTTTATTATAACCCGAGTTCGGAGTTTTTCTTGCGCAATCACAGCGTCCTTAGCCGCCTAGCAGCGTTAACTTCGCCAAAACTGCTCGAATTAGCTCTGCTAGTCCTGCGCTTTTTTGTCAAAGTTGCCTTGCTAGACGACTAACTACTTGTTCTAATACAACAAAAACCCCGTACTCGGGTTTATTATAGACAGAGAACCTGAAGCTTAGCTTAAGGTTGGTTTACATTTGATCAGCTTAAGGAGCTGCGTTTGTAGAAACTTCTTGTTTTTTGCCAGCATCAGAGCCAGCCCTTGCGCCACCAAAGGTTGTTTGGGAAACGCTTGTGACTCTCACAGCAGCTTGACCCCGTGACATAATGGGTTTCAAAACAGTAAAAATATTTTCCTGTAAGGTCCGATAATCGCTGGGGTGAATGGTATTTAGCGAGACGTTCTGTGTATCGCCCTTGCTGGCAGGTATGCGTATTCCACGAATTGTTTCCAATTCAGTAGGAGGTATTTTAATGCCTTTATCAGCCAGCAGTTGTTGAAGGTCAGGTCGCAATCCTAAGACATGATGTAGTCTAAATGCGTGCTTACTTCTAGGACCGGTGTCAACAAGATCCATCAGGAGGCTAGCAGCCTGAGGTAGGCTTAATGCCTTGACGCCTTTATCGAATTCTTCTTGATGGGCTCTTATGTTGCTATTCAGTGTGTCATTAAAATCTCTGTCACGTGTGTGAAGATTGGCTTGTAGGTGGTGAACTAAGTTAATGTCATAGCTTCCGCTGAATGGTATACGTTCTTCACCTGGTTCGCGAGGAGTTAGGCGCTCTGCTTCGGTTAAAGGTCTAGAACCAGTGGAGCCTCGGAAAATAGATTTAACACCTCGATTGAAGGATTCCATATACTTTAAGTTGCGATCATAGCCAATGGTGTTAGACCATGGGTCCATGATAAGTTTGTTTCCTTCCCCGTCGGTGATGGAAACAAAATGGTGATATTTCTGATAGTTTAGGGGGTCATTGTGGTGCAGAGGATCTTCATGTATACCGATATTAATCTCGAACAGAGTTCCTTCGGGTAGTTCTGTGCTTTGCATTAACAACGTTGAAAGAATGGCTGCCAGTTCAAAGTGGCTGCCGATGCCAAATCTGGCGCTTGCTTTGGCTTCTTCCACAATCAATTCAGCGTGTTCGTCTTCACTGGGTTGATATAAATTGTTTTGTAAGGTTTTAGAGTGATCAATGCTCTGACGGCGCAGCAGTCTCGTCAGGCTATGGATGGTGAGATGTTTGTTTATCATGGAGCCCAGCATTCGATATTCTTCATTACTATGTAAGCCCAAATAGCTTTTAAGCTGTCGTGCTTCTTTTTCCGTTAGCGTGAAGTACCAGGCGTTTTTTGGAGTTAAGGTATTGAGTTTTTGTTTGAGTTTTGCGCTAATGTTCGCTTCAGCTGCGATAATGTCTTTAAGGCGTTGAATGCCTGCAGGCTGAAATTGTTGAAAGGGTGCTACTGGAGAGCCTGGCAAACGAATCCTTCGGAAGCTTATGTCTTCGTCAAGGAGGCTTTTTCTGGGTGAGCTTGCATCTAAGTGCCAGTTAAGTGCCGCATCCGAAAACACATGTGCTTTATCGGCTGGTAATGTGCTCGGTCTGCTTTGTAGCATGGCTACGTAGTGTAGTTTTGTCTTCGGATTGGTGGTGGCATGCCGCATGAGTCGATCAAATCCCGTTGCGTTAAAGCGTTCATCTTGATTTCTGAAGCTATCAGGAGAGTGTGGTGCAAGTGTTTTAGCTTGCTTGAATATGTCTTGGCAGATGTCGAGTAATGATTTAGGCATGGGTAAGCTCCTTGTGTACCAGAAATGTTAAAGGGATGATAGGTAAATGCTAAGAGAAAGTATCTTAAGGTATCGTTAATTATGTCTTTTAACTCCCTGCCTTCCCTTTGAAAAAAGGGATCCTAGCTTTTCACGCCCCCCAGTTGCGCCACGCAATCCGCTGGGGGTCCAAATAGATCCCCCGGATTCCCTCGCGTCAAGCGCGAGGACTCCGACGGGGTCGTGTCTCCTGGTATCACGCTGTGATTCCGTCGACTCTTAATGTAAACGCAGACGCGTGGGACGTGTTGGCTAGTGTTCTGTCAGGCTATTGCTTTCAAAGAGAGCAGCCACTCTTGGTAAAGCATATCGAGTTCTTTTTGGCCGTCTTTGATGCGGCGCTTAAGTTCTTTGATAGCAGCTTTACCGCTTTCAGCACCGCGTTGCACGCGATTGAGATATTCTTTTTGCTTCAGTTCTTGGTAGTTAACTTTGAGCTCCTTAAGGGCTGCTAACTTGGTTAACATGGCTTGTTGAGCCTGTTTGATCTGAGAGATCTTCTCTTCGGGCTGGTTGGCAAGACGTGCTGCTTCAGCTTTAAGTTTGTATTTCAGTATTGTTTCGTCATCGATCTTTTTCAGATCACGGGCAAGACCCAGTGTACGCAGTGTCCAAATGAGCCATTTGCCTGGATCAAAGTGGAACCAGCGGATACCGTTGCGGTAATCCAAAGCAAATTGATGGTGGAAGTTGTGAAAGCCTTCACCCCAGGTGAATAGGGCGGTGAACCAGTTATCACGGGCTGTTTGCTCAAGCGTGTAAGTGCGTTTGCCAAACACATGACAGACAGAGTTGATGCAGAAGGTGAAGTGGTGATTGACAACCATGCGTAGTAGGCCGGCGATCATGAATCCACCTAGAGGATCGTTCCAGAGACACGCAATCAATGTGGGTAAGCCGAAGCTGCTAAGAATGGCTATGGGCAAGAAAAAGCGGTGCTGGAAGCGGACAACCGGATTGCGGGTGAGGTCCTCTACGTTACTGAAATCACGTTTGCTGTAGTCAAGCTTCAGGATCCAGTCCATGTGAGCGTGCCAGAAACCCTGTTTAATGTTGTAGGGGTCTTTCGGAGTGTCTACGTAGCGGTGATGAGTGCGGTGATCGGTGGACCACTCGAGAATGCTACCTTGGAAGGAGCAGGCGCCGAAGATAGCGAAGAATACGTCCACAGGCCAGCAGGTTTTGTAGGTGGTGTGGGAATACAGGCGGTGGTAACCAGCTGTGATGCTCATGCCGGTCAGGGTGGCCATGATGAGGGCCAGCCACCAGGTTTGAGCTGGGATAGCGTCATGCCACATCAGCCAGGCTGTGCCTAGCAGGGCTAAAATGGGTGTTCCAACGAAAAAAGCTGTGAGGTACCAGTTGTAACGGGGTTTGTTAGGCATGGGGGTCACCAGGTTGTCTGTGAAAGAAGTTTGGATATTATCACAATCAAGGGTGCGTGCCCACAGGATTAGGGGAAATCAGGGGATTCTCTCACTTAAAATGATTGAAAAATGATCAATTATTTCTTGGTATCGATCTTTCCCCATGCTAAACTCATGGCATAGCCATAGGGGACTTTATCAAACATGACTCACACCGATCCGGACCACGGAACAACCCTTTTACAAGAAGAGGGAGCCACTGAAGACGTTCCTGCACAGCCGACAGAGTCAGCGCCTGTAGCCGTTGTTGAGGGCGCACCAGTCCATACCATCCCTGATGATCTCTATATTCCACCTGAAGCCTTGCGCGTTTTGCTGCAAGCGTTTGAAGGGCCATTGGATCTGCTTCTGTATCTGATCAAGTATCAAAATCTGGATATCTTGACTCTGCCCATACACACCATCACGCAGCAATATTTGGATTACATTCACCTCATGGATCAGCTGAATATCCAGCTCGCAGGTGAGTATCTGCTGATGGCTGCCACTCTTGCTGAGATTAAATCCCGCTTTTTGCTTCCAAGGCCTGAGTTGGAAGAAGGGGAAACAGAAGAGCCTATCGATCCAAGGGCTGAGTTGATTCGTAGGTTGCAGGTTTACGAGTGCTTCAAAAATGCAGCTGAGCGTTTAGGTGAACTTCCTCGTCTTGAGCGAGATGTCTATCTTGTGGATGCCGAGAAACCGACCCGCAGTCAGAAGCAAGAAGCAGCAGAGCCTGAAGTGAGCATGCAAGAAGTCATGCTCGCACTATCATCGATTATGAAGCGAGCTTCTTTGGTAACGCATCACAAAGTAGTCACTGACAAACTGACTGTTCGCGACAGAATGACTCATATCCTTCATACCTTAGACGACGGTGATTTTGTACTATTTACCTCATTATTTACCGTCGAAGAAGGTCGTGCTGGTGTGGTTGTTACACTCATTGCCATCTTAGAAATGGTAAGAGAATCCATTTTGGTTTTAACACAAGATAAACCCTTTTCACCGATATATGTCAAAATGAAAGAGGAAACTCCCCATGACGACCATTGATCCCAAACACCTTATCGCTGCAGCCCTGCATTCGGCGGGCGGAACCATGACTTTAGATCAGTTGCTGGCTTTGTTTGATTGCGCAGACATGGATAAAAACACCATTCGTAAATTGTTAGACGAACTGAAAGAAGATTTTAAAGAAGGCCCTTTGACGCTCGTGGAAGTGGCAACGGGTTATCGCATCCAAGTGAAGCAAGAATACGCTGACTCCTTGCAGCTTTTGGCGGATAAAAAGCCTCCGCGATATTCACGCTCCTTGTTAGAAACCTTGGCATTGATCTTATATCGTCAACCTATCACCCGGGGAGAAATTGAAGACGTGCGAGGTGTTGCCGTGAGCACACATACCATCAAAACATTACTGGACAGAAAATGGGTCAGGGTGATTGGCCATAAAGAAGTCCCTGGAAAACCAGCGTTATATGGCTCAACTAAAGCAGTGCTTGATTATTTTGGCTTGAAGAATTTAGCTGAATTGCCTCCTTTGGATGAATTGGTGGATCTCGAACAGATCGGTTCTAAGTTGAATGAACAGCTATCGTTAAACGTCGAAGGCGAGCTGCCGATTGGCCGAGAAGAAGCTGAGACACACCCTGAAGAAGAGTCAGAGTCAGAGTCTGATTCTGACGAACCTGATCGTTTGTCGGGTATGGATGCTATTGATGCAGCGCTAGAAGCGATTAATGAGATGGATGATGTAGCGATAGGCTTTCCCGAAGAGGAAGAAGCTGAAGGGGAATTGACTGCAGACACCTCTGAGGAAGGCACAGAAGAGCAAACGGAAACAAGCAGCACAGCAGATGAAGAGACTGCGTTAGTTGCCGAATAGACCATGAGGTTATGATGGGAAAAAAACGAGAAGAAAAAGTACGGATACAAAAATTATTAGCGCAAATGGATTTTGGCTCACGTCGAGAAATTGAGCGTTGGATATCAGAAGGACGCTTAGAGGTGAATGGAGAGGTCGCTAAACTTGGTGATCGAATGAGCCCTTCAGATCAAGTGCGTTTGGATGGCCGTATGCTTCGCCTGCCTTCGCAAGGGGTGAATCAAGCCCGTCGAGTGTTGCTGTATCATAAACCCTTAGGTGAGTTGTGCACTCGCTCAGATCCTGAAGGGCGTCCAACCGTTTTTGATTCCTTGCCAAAGCTACAAGGTGGTCGTTGGATCAGCGTTGGGCGTTTGGACATTAACACGTCGGGCTTATTGCTGTTAACGAATGATGGTGAGTTGGCTCATCGTCTGATGCATCCATCCAGTGGTATTCAGCGTGAATATTCAGCGCGCGTTTTGGGTGATTTGTCGGATGAGGTTCTTCACAAAGCAACGCATGGTGTTGAACTGGATGATGGTTTGGCGCGTTTTGAAGAAGTGGTTGTCTCAAATGAGCAATCTGAAGCAGCCAATCGTTGGGTGCATGTGGTTGTGATGCAAGGTCGTCATCGTTTAGTTCGACGACTATGGGAAGCGTTGGGTTTGAAAGTGAATCGTCTCTGTCGTGTTCGTTTTGGACCGATTTTTTTGCCACGCTCTTTACGTGTTGGCAGATGCATGGAGTTGGATGCTTCACAAGTCCATCAGCTTGTGGATGCTGTGTCTAAGTAGTGGAGTTCTGTTTCTTACACCATCCACTCGCTGTCATCCCTTTGAAAAAAGGGATCTAGTTTGATTAAACGCAGACAAAGTCTGCTCTATCAAGCGTTCGATGAACGCTTAAATGTGTAAACACCGATATAACTGGTTTCCTGCTTTCGCAGGAATGACAGTAGGCAGAGAAGCAAAAAAAGTTTGATTCTTAAGACGGAAGATCCAATACGTCTGACACCCACAAAAAACCCCGCTCAAGGCGGGGTTTGCAAACACTAAAAAAGCTTAGTCTTTCTTATCTTCCTCAGAGGAAGGTTGGGATGGAGGTGGTGTTGATGGGCCTGTTTTAGAGGCTGGTTTACCACCCATCAGTGCTTTGATATCAAACTTTGACTCGTTGCCCTTCTTAAGACGCTCGATGTTGTCTTTGTGTCGCCATATCACCAGAGCTGCAATGATTAAGTAGAACAAGCTAACAGAAGCGTTTCCGGTGAGTAGCGTTAGTAAGAACGCAGCCGCGACAGCAACTATCGACGCCAACGATACATAACCTGTGACAAAAACAACAGCAACCCATACAACCACAGAGACGATCGCGCTGAAGAGTGAGAGAACGATCAAAGTTCCCAAAGTGGTGGCAACACCTTTACCGCCTTGGAACTTATGGAAGACTGGGAAGATGTGACCAGCAACCGCTGCTATAGCGATGAAGCCAAGAGCTCCGCCTCGCTGACCTAGAATTAAGGCAACTAAGATCGCTAGAAAACCTTTGGCCATATCACCAACAAGGACCATCAGAGCTTGTTTTTTGTTTCCGCTTCTAAAAACGTTGGTAGCGCCTGGGTTACCTGAGCCAGATTGGCGAGGATCAGGCATGTTAGTGTATTTAGCTAGTAAGCTGCTTGTTGATAGAGAGCCCAAAACGTAGGCAATAACGAGGGCGATAATAAAGGCCATGACAGTTCCTCCTTGAAGGGTATTGATCATAATAATAAGTCATAGATGGCTTAATTGCCATCTTTCGGAAGAATACCAGCATTATCGTCAAATCGAGGTGGTTTGAGGTTATTTTAACCACTTTTCCCGATAATGCGCCATTTCTGCAATGGATTCTTTCACGTCAGCTAAGGCTCGGTGGGAAAGTTCTTTGTTCGAAAATGAGTCAATACCTGGTCGCCATAACTGCTTGGCGATTTTAAAAGAGGTGACATCCAAGTTTCGGTAGTGGAAGAATTCTGCTAAATCTGGCATGTATTTGACCAAAAAACGCCTGTCTTGGCCAATCGTATTGCCGCAGAGCGGGGAGGTGTTTGGAGCTAGATGCTCTTTTAGGAAGTCTAAGGTCTGTTTCTCAGCGTCCTGAAGAGAGATGGTTGACGCACGAACGGCGTCTGTTAATCCGGATTTTCCATGATGCTCTGTGTTCCAGCTGTCCATTTGGTCTAGCAAACTGTCGGGTTGGTGAATGATCAGGTCGGGTCCTTCCGCGACGATGTTGAGCTCAGTGTCTGTCACGATGGTAGCTATTTCAATAATGGACTCTTTTTCAGGATCAAGCCCTGTCATTTCGAGGTCTAACCAAACAAGGCGGGTGATAGTGGACTGGCTCATGGTGTTCCTTATGAAGACTGAGGGCGATTTCCAGTGTCGCTTTAGAGGTCATGCTTGTCAATCAGCTGTTGTCTTTTCGCAGTCTGTGTTAGACTCCCTCGCTAATAAACCTTCGCACAATATCAACCAAAGGAATGTTTCATGAGTTTTCGTCGTTCTATTTCAACCTGGGGTCTATTATTTGCCGCTGTGGGTGGCATGATTGGTTCAGGACGTTTGTTTGGTCCTTACTTCGCTGCTCAAATCGCAGGTCCAGCTTCTATCTTTGCTTGGCTGATTGGTGGTGTGCTAATGATTATCGTTGCTCTTACCTTTGCCGAGCTCTCTAGTTCGTTTCCTCTCACGGGAGGGTCAATTCGTTTTTTGCAATTGAGTCACGGATCGGTGGTTAGCTTTAATATGGCTTGGATTGCTTGGATTTCGTGTATTGCCGTTGCTCCCATCGAAACCTTAGCTCTTCTGCATTACGCATCTCATTACTTCCCGAGCCTCATGCATGAGGTTCAAAACGTGAACCTCCTAACCAGTAGGGGAATGATGGTAGCGGCTGTGTTGATGTTATTAATGTGTTGGATCAACGGTTGTGGCGCCCAAAAAATGACAAAGGTTAACAATATTCTGGTCTTGATAAAATTAACAGTGTCATTCTTTACCATCATTGTTTTGTTTTGCTTACAGTTTGAGCCTAGTAATTTTACCGCGCACGGAATGGCCCCTTATGGCTTGCATGGGATTTTAGCGGCTCTTCCATCCGCAGGTATTATCTTCTCATACATCGGCTATAGTCCTGCTATTCAGTTGGCGGGTGAGGCGAAAAATCCTCAACGCTCACTGCCAATTGCTATCATCGGCGCGTTATTCATTTGTATTGCGCTTTATATCTTACTTCAAGTAGCGTTTATTGGTGCTTTAAAACCAACAGATTATGCTCATGGTTGGGCTCGTTTGTCCTTTAATGGCGATGGAGGTCCCTTGGTGGGATTAGTGATGTCATTCGGTTTGGCGTGGTTTGTTAAGGTGATGATGTTCGATGCATCCATTAGTCCCTTTGGAACAGCTTTGCTTTATACAGGATCAACAGCTCGGATGTGTTATGCCATGGGTGATAACGGATACCTGCCTAAAAAATTAATGCGCTTAAATAAGCATGGTGTTCCTCTCCGTATCATTGCGTTGGATTTTTTCTTGGGCTTGCTGTTGTTTTTGCCGTTCCCAACCTGGCAAACCATGATGAGCTTTTTGGTGGCGGCTTTAGTTTTTGCTTACGCAGTTGGACCTTTAGCCTTGGTAGTGTTGCGTAAAACCCTTCCGGATCATCCGAGACCTTTTGCCTTACCCAAGCCGCGTTGGTTGTGTCTCTTAGCGTTTTATATTTGTAATTTAATTGTTTATTGGACTGGGTGGGGAATTGTTTCCAAAATAGTTGTTGTGATCGCTGCAGGTTACATTGGTCTTTTCGTTGCGTCCCGCTTTAAATGGTTGTCTCATCTCACGTTAAAGTGGGCTCACTCCTTATGGTTAATTGCCCATGTGGCTTTGTTGGGAGGCCTTTCTTATTGCGGTACTTTTGGCGGCGGACATGAGTATGTTTCTTTTGGTATCGATGCTGTCGTGATGGCTGTTATTTCAGTGGTTATTTATGAGTGGGCATTGAGATCAGCATTAAGCAAAGAAGAAGTGGTTGCACAAGGCGGATATTAGTTACGCTTCACAGGCAAACCCATTGTTTTCCTTACTCGATAACCGAGCAGGTTTAGCCTAAACGATTTATCTACCGTTTGTTGAAAAGGGCTTACATACCAAACCGCTACTCAATGGGGGTGTTGCCGCCGGTCATGCCACCTTGAGTGGGTGTTTGATTGTTATTTTGGTTATTGCTTGCGGGTGTTTGTTGGGACGTGGGTGAAGAGGAAGAATTTGGAGACGAAGAGGAAGGATTCTGAGAGGAAGAGTTTGGAGAAGTTGGAGACGAAGGTGATGAAGACATGTTACCATTGTCTTTATTGTCATCACTTCCCTTGCTGTCGTCGGATCCACTGCCTTTATTACCTTGTTGCTGCTGTTGCTGCTTAGAGGTAGCAGCGTTAAGAGCAGCACCACCAACCGCGGCAACTGCGCCCATACCACCACTGAGTGTCGCGCTACCAGCTTTTGTGCCAGCTTCAGCAGCTGACTTACCGCCTTCAGCAGCGCCCATGAGCTGTTGTGAGAGACCATCACCAGCAGAGGGGCTACCGATCCATTTCATGACGTAATTGGGTAGATGGAACACAAGGGAGAAGGAAAGTGTAATGACTTTATAGGCGACGTAACCGATGATAGCAAAGACTGTTGGGATCGCGATGACTTCGAAAACAAAGGCCGCAAAGCTGGTGTTACTGCTGCTAACAGCTGTAGAAAATGCATTGGCTAAGGTTTGAGTCATTTGAACAACGTCTGTCAGGTAGTTTGGATCGTCAGAATCCAAGGTTGAAAGCGATGTAATCGCGGAGGAGATGTCTGAGCTGCTTGATACAAACAAGCTGAGAGAAACAATCGCAAAAGAGTGTAGAACGTAATAGAGAACGATTCGAGATAACACAATAGCGGTGCAGTACCCAATAATCATTAGAGCGGGTTTTAAGAAGACACTCAATAGCAACATGAGCCCTTGCTTGAGCTCTCCAGCCAACTCTTGCCCTTCTGGACGAGTCAACCCTAAACAGACTAAAGGTGCAGCCGCCATGGATTCAATGACAGCAATAAACCAACCGATAACCGCAAATGTCCATGTCATCCAGGGGTAGAGGGGTAGGTATATAGCGAGCATACCACCAATGGCTAAGAGGTACATGGCAATCCCTTTAAGGATGTTGATGATGGCGTTCAAGATTGGGAAAATAAAACCAATCGGGTTGATCATGACAACAAATACAAAGCCAAGAATAGCGATGATGGCCATCACAATAATTAAGACGATAGCCGCTGCGATTAATGTCGCCGCTTCGTTGATCATGTTAAAACCAATCATGGTTAGAATGACTAAGGGGTCATCGGATTGTGAGCTTGCAGATAGCGAAGCCAGATTGGTTTCTAAGGTAACATAGACATCTAACAATGGTTTCCATACGGAGGAGGCGATAATGTTATCACAGCCATCACCCGTACAACTCGAGGCTGTTGTGGTGCTAGAAGTGGTTGTTGAGGCAGCTTCACTTTCTAAGGCTGAACTGTAATTGGAGATGATAGTTGATAGTTCGGGTGAGGTGGTAACATCAGTTGCAAAGTTACTGATATAGGTGCTGGCAGTGGGAGCGTTAGACATGGAAACCCTAACATCCTTCACTAAAGCGAATGCGGATTCAACGTCAGCTTCGCTCAGCAACGATCCAAATAAACCGTTATTTTGCATCCAACCAGCAATAGCCCAGTAGTAAGCACCAGCATTGATCCAACCTGATTCTTGCATTGTTGATACTAAACACGATAGTTGTGAGTTGACACTAGAACTTGAGGAAAGCCCTGTGCATGCTGAGCCTGAGGTGCTTGTGGCATCTCCAGTTCCGCCTTCTTCTTCGTTGGTTGCAAGGGCAGATAAGGAGGAAATATAACCAAAGAAAGCATCGGCCAAATAATTGTTAAAGGTGCTGACATTAGCTGTTCCGGTGGAGCTGCTAACACCAATGAGCGTACAGTAATTGGTGTAACCCGTGCCTGGATGAAGGGCGCAGGCATAGTAGTCGGCCGCTGATTTCATGTTACTCAGTAAGGTGGTGATAGCAGATTGAGCTAAGGTTCCTGAGGCGTTACTTAATCCAGTGAAGGGAGTGCTGTTGATTGAGCCACACGAGCCCCCTTTGAAGGTAATCATCCCTGAACTATTTGTGGTGTACAGCGTCCCAGTCGACAATGAGCTACCGGTTCCCCAGTTGCTATAATTGTGAATGGCACATACTTGCATCGCAAGAACAGTTGGCAGGTCGGCGCTAGTTGCAGAGTCGCTTCCACCAAAGAAACCATTTTGCTCACTCACAGAAGTGAGGGATGAGCTGCTAGAGATGGTATAGCTATAACTTAAGGCGCCAAGAATTGATCCGCCATCGGCAAGATAATTGAGCGCGCTATTCCAGGTTGCATCGGCAAGGGCGACACCTTCGCTGACCACCCACATGGTGAAGTCCTGAACCATAGAGTAGCCGGTAGTGGCATTTGGCATAACCAGGACAACAGCAATAGCGATTTTCATGAATTTCATGCCTAAGCCAGTTAGTTTTTGCTCGGCTTGTTTGTCAGACATCTGAACGATAGTGTTATAGGTTGTATAGAGGATCCAGATACCAGCAAGCACCAAAACCCCTTTGTTGTAGACATCAAACATGTGTCCGATAAAGCCTGAGGATGTGCTGGAAAGTACTGTACCAACCTGGCCAAAAAGTTGGCCCAAATAGGTAACCGAGGCGTCTGTTTGGTTGGTGATGGCAGAGACGTTAAAGAGGCTAGATGCTGCGCTCATGCTGCTCATACTGCTCATGCTGGACTGAAGAGACGAGAGTGATGAGGTTGCATAGGCTGCTACGTTAACAACGCACAACGTGATGAGTGCTGCAAACCGTTTAAGGAAACGAGTGATCATCGTTATGACTCCTCTTTTTCGTTATTTTCGTTTTTTTCGTTTTCGCTTGAGCCCGCATTGGCAATAGCACCTGATACGGCAGCCCCAGCACCTAAAGCACCAGACATGACAGCGCTACCTTCTTTAATGCCTGCTTGCGCTGCTGCTTTAGAGCCCTCGATGGCTTGTTGAACGCTTTGGGAAATAGCGCCAGGGCTTCCTCCAACCCAAACCACGACATAATCGGGAAGGTGGAGTACTAGTGAGAAACTTATACTAACGACCTTGTAGGCAACGTAACCAATGATTGCAAATACGGTTGGGATGGCAATAATCTCAAAGACAAACATACCAAAACCGCTATTGCCGGTTGCTGTGCTAAAGGTAGAGCTTAAATTGCTAACGATGTCTGATACTGATGTTATATAACCTTGTGAGAAATCAGCGGTACTTAAGGTGCTAATGGCGGTTTGGATGCTGGAAGAGTCGCTACTGTTGTTGACAAACAAGCTGACAGACATGATAGCGAATGAGTGAATAACGAAGTTTAAGATTACACGTGACAAGACTATCGCTGTGCAGAAGCCGACGACCATAAGCACAGGACGAACGAATACACCTAATAGCATGATAAGCGCTTGTCTTGCGTTACCGGCAAGCTCCTGACCGCTAGGTCGGGTGAGTCCGGCACAAACTAGAGGCGCCGCAGCCATCGTTTCAATCACGGTGATAAACCAACCGACTACCGCAAAAGTCCATACGATCCATGGGTAAAGAGGGAGGTAAATGGCTAGCACACCACCAATCAAAATGAGATACATCGCGATGCTTTTCAAAATACCAATGATGAAATTTAAAATGGGTTGTATAAAGCCCAGAGCCTGGATGAGAACAACAAAGCTGACACCTAAAATCGCGATCAGAGCTAAGACAATAATTAAGACAAAGGCAACCATAATGAGAGTAGCCGCTTCGTTAATGAGGTTGAAGCCGATCACTGTTAGAATAACAAGAGGGTCGCCTGAGACGGTTGTTGAGGATAGCGAGAGGAGGTTGTTAAAGAGAGAGTCGTACATGTTAATGATTGCGCCGCCGATGACATCCGTCAGTATGTCTGTGTCGTCGTTGGTGAGGGATAAGCTGTCGGTTGTTGTGCTGGTAGAGGAGGAGCTTAGAGCTGAGCTGGCTTCGCTAATTTGAGTGGATAGGGAAGTGCAATTGGTGCTACCTGTGCAGGCAACGGCGCTAGTGTATTTGAGTACGCCAGCAGTCAAATAGTTTGTTGATGGTGATGTTGCATTGATTTTCGCAGACTTGATAGCACTTAGTCCTGCTGATGTGCTGTTGGAAATGATGGAGCCAAAGTCACCGTTATTTTGCAACCAGCCAGCAATAGCCCAATAGTAACCGCCAGCGTTAATCCAGCCGCCAGATTTCATGGTGTCGGTCAGAGTTTGGATCTGACTAGCCATGCTGCTGCTACTGCTGTTTGCTTCGTTGTAGATGGTGAGCAAGTTGGTGATGTAGTCGGTAAAGGTTGTTGTTAGTTGGCTATTGAATTGGGCTGACGCAGCGGTGTAGGTGGTAGATGATGCCCCGACATTAGAGCAGTAGGTGCTAACGGTTGAGCCTTGGGCAATTGCGCTAGCGTTTAAGTTACAGGCATATAAGGTTGCAGCATCGGTAAGGCTAGACATCAGTGATGAGAGGGCGGTTAACTTCATGGTGTCTGCTTCTGCAGTTGGGATGGAGGAGGTTGATACTGTCATGTCGCTAGTTGATACTGACCCGCAGCCTGAGCCGAGCATGGTGAATGTACTGCCGCTTTGTGTATAGAGCGATGTACCTGAGTTTGAGTTCCAAGAATTGGTGTTGATCGAGCAAACGAGCATGTTGAGCAGTGTAGACAGGGAGGAAGAGGTGCTTGAATAGCTTGAGCCAAAATAGCCGGTTTGAGTCGCCACGGTGCTTAGAGTTGTTGAGGAAGAAGAGCTTGATGAGACGGAGGCAGCTTCTGATAGCATGTTTCCATCTTGCAGGTAGTTTAATGCCGCACTCCATGTTGAGTCAGCAAGAGCAACACTCTGTCGAACTACAAACATAGCTAGATCTTGTGCGCCGCTGTAGCCTGTTGTTGGGCTTGGGATGATAAGAACAACGCCTAAGGTTACTTTAAACAATTTCATGCCAAACCCAGACATGTGTTGATCACCATTTCTGTCCGAGACTTTCATCAATGTGTCGTACATGGTGTAGGCAATCCATATGCCCGCGACGACGAGGATGCCTTGGTTGTAAATGGAAAAGAGGTGTCCGATGAAGTTTTCACTACCCGTGGAGGAGAGTTGGGAGCCTACTTGACCAAAAAGTTCGGCTAGGTAAGTGATCGAGCTATCGGTGCTGTTGACGATAGCGGTGGGATCGAAGACGGACGTACTACTGCTGGTGGTTGCGGCGGCTAGTGTTGGGATTGATGTGATCAAAAAGATAAGAAAAGCCTGAAAGCGCTTGAGTAATGTACGCATTGGGTCCCTCGATCGGTGAATCTCTTCTGCCGGATCAGCGTCTTAAAGGCGCAGACAACGTGACCCATATCCATAATAGCATAGGTTCTCAAGATTAAGGAACGATGAGCTCAATATGGTTAAATATTAATCATTTCGTGTAAATTCAGTGTGTTAGGATTGGGAGTCGGGTCGTTTTTTGTGACCAGAATCACGATACACAATACGCCCTTTGCTTAAATCGTAAACACTTAATTCGACCTCAACGCGATCGCCGGTTAAGATTTTGATGTAGTTTTTGCGCATGCGACCAGAAATGGTGGCGGTGACCATGGAGCCGTTTTCAAGTTCGACGCGAAAGGTAGTGTTTCTTAGCGTTTCAACAACAACGCCTTCCATCGTGATTGAATCTTCTTTAGGCATGGGTGCTCCATAGTTAAACAAAAAGGAATCGGTATCATGCAATAAATCATGCACGATGACAAGTTTAACGTTTGGTGAGCATGCTGATTGACAATCTAGTCGTTTAGCCCATCTAGATATTTCTCAGCATCCAGCGCAGCCATGCAGCCAGAGCCGGCGGAGGTGATGGCCTGGCGATACACGTGGTCAGCCACATCCCCTGCGGCGAAGACGCCGGGGATGCTGGTTTGAGTAGCCATGCCTTCTTGACCGCTGTTGATGTGCAAGTAGCCAGATTCGTTCATGTCCAATTGCCCTTTGAAAATCCCCGTGTTGGGATCGTGGCCGATGGCGATAAACACACCTTGAAGGTCGATGTCTTGTGTGGAGTCATTTTGGGTGTGCGCAAGGCGCATGCCTGTGACACCAGCATCATCACCCAGAACTTCTTGCAGGGTGTGGCTCCAGGCTACGGTGATATTGCCGTTTTCAGCCTTGTCTAATAAGCGTTTTTGCAAGATTTTTTCTGCACGTAGCGCATCGCGGCGATGAACAAGGGTGACATGTTCAGCGATATTCGCGAGATACAAGGCTTCTTCAACGGCTGTGTTTCCGCCACCGATAACCGCGACTTTTTGATCGCGATAAAAGAAGCCATCACAAGTAGCGCAGGCAGAAACCCCTTTGCCCATAAAGGCTTGCTCAGATTCTAAACCTAAATAACGCGCGGAAGCGCCGGTTGCAATAATCAGGGCATCGCAGGTGTATTCACCGTATTGACCCTTGAGGTGAAAGGGACGTTCGCTTAGGGTGACTTCTGTGATTTCATCGAAAACGATGTTGGTGTCGAAGCGTTCAGCATGTGTTTTCATGCGCTCCATCAGTGCCGGACCTTGTAGGCCTGTGGGATCACCCGGCCAGTTGTCGACGTCTGTTGTGGTCATAAGCTGGCCACCTTGAGCCATGCCAGTGATGAGTGTAGGAGATAGATTTGCTCGTGCCGCGTAAACTGCTGCTGTGTAACCAGCAGGACCAGAGCCAAGAATGATTAAAGGATGATGAGTGGTGTCAGACATGATAACCTCGTTTTGATGATGAGGTGGCCATAGTAACATCTCACTTAGGGTATTGCCATGTGATACTAATTCCTATTAAATGCAGCTTTGTTGGAAAAAGACTATACTTCTAGCAAATTTTTACCCAAATTGTGGAGGTTGCAGTGGGCAAAAAGAACCAGGCTCGCAAGAAAAGTGTGACGAAAGAGGCTGTATCGAGTTACTGCCGCGATCGTGCGCGCGAGGGTGTTTTTTTGCTGTTAATGGCTTTGGGTGTGTTGTTGTTTCTTGCCTTGGTGACCTATCACCGCACGGATCCTAGTTGGTCTTACGCCACCTCAACTGCTCATGTCCTGAATGTGACTGGCCGTGTTGGGGCGTATGTGTCCGATGTGTTGTTGTATGTGTTTGGCTATTCAGCGTATCTGTTTCCTTTACTCATCTGCTACGGTGCCTGGGTGTCGTTCCGTGATAGGGCGCAAGAGTCTTCTTTAAAAACAGTGGCTATTCGAGTGTTTCGTTTGGTGGGCTTCTTTGTTTTGTTGATCACATTATCCGGATTGGTGGCTATTCATACGCATGTCAGTGGTGATTTGCCTTTCCAGGCTGGTGGGATCATGGGGGTTTCCATTGCTGGCATGATGTCGCAATGGTTTAATAAAACAGGCGCTTCCATTTTGTTACTGTTGCTGGCTCTATTTTCTTTGAGTGCAATGACGGGGCATTCGATCTTTACGTTTTTCGAGAAAACCGGTCGTTTTGTGGAGCAGTTGTTTTGCGCCTTAAAACAAGGGTTGCAACGTATTCCTTGGCAATCCTTTGGGGGGCGATGCACGGATGCGATGAAATCCGTAAAGCAGTCTTGCCAACGTGAGCCAAAGCCCACCCAGGAAACGCCAGTGATGATGAGACCCAAGGTGGTGAAGCCAATCATTGAGCCTAAGCGGTCTGTGTCTGAACCAGAACCCCTTAACGCTGGGTTTCAGCGAGCAACGCAAGTGCAAGCATCTGCTTTTGTTCCTAGTACTGAAACGGTATCTGGCAAAACTATCAAAAAAGCTAAAAATGGCTCGTTACCTTCTTTGGCATTGCTTGATAAAAATAAAGTTGTTAAGAAAACCACGAATGATATGGTTAATCTCAATCAGCAAGGAGAGGAAGTTGAACAACGCTTAGCTGATTTTGGTGTGAGCGCTCAGGTGATGGGCATTTACCCCGGGCCTGTTGTGACACGCTTTGAATTGCAGCTTTCGCCAGGCACTAAAGTCAGTAAGGTCTCTAACTTGGCGAAAGACCTAGCTCGATCTTTGTCGGTAATGAGCGTTCGTGTGGTTGAAGTGATCCCCGGAAAAACCACGATAGGTCTGGAGTTACCCAACGATAATCGGGAAACAGTTATCTTGCATGATGTGCTTGATTCGAAGCAGTTTAGTGAAGATAGAGCATCCTTGCCTTTGGCTTTGGGTAAAGACATTGCTGGTGTTCCAGTGGTGGTTGATTTAGCTAAAATGCCTCACTTGCTTGTGGCAGGTACAACCGGTTCTGGTAAATCGGTTGGTTTAAACGCGATGCTGTTAAGTTTGTTATATCGTTTGTCGCCCGATGATTTACGCCTCATCATGATTGACCCTAAAATGTTGGAGCTTTCTGTGTATGAAGGTGTTCCTCATTTGTTGACGCCTGTTGTGACAGACATGAAAGATGCGGCGAAAGCACTTCGGTGGTGTGTTGCTGAAATGGAAAGGCGTTATAAGCTCATGGCCTCCTTGGGTGTTCGAAACATTGCAGGCTTCAATGCTAAGGTTCAAGAAGCGATTGATAAGGGCGAACCGTTATTGGACTCAACCATAACAGCTGAGCAAGGACCAGCACGACCTTTGGAAACCTTACCTAAAATCGTGGTGTTAGCTGATGAATTTGCTGACATGATGGTTGTCGTTGGCAAGAAAGTAGAAACTTTAATTGCACGTTTGGCTCAAAAAGCGCGTGCTGCTGGAATTCACTTGATTTTAGCGACACAACGTCCGTCTGTGGATGTGATCACAGGTTTGATTAAAGCCAACATTCCAACACGCATTGCGTTCCAAGTGTCTTCTCGCATTGACTCGCGCACCATTTTGGATCAACAAGGTGCTGAGCAATTGCTAGGGTATGGCGATATGTTGTATTTAGCGCCTGGAACTGGCGTTCCTGATCGTGTACACGGGTGTTATGTTGCTGATGATGAAGTGCATCGTGTTGTTAGCTATTTACAGCAATCCTATGACCTTTGTTATGATGAAAGCATTTTGCAAGAAACCAATCAGGCAGGCCAAATGGCGATGGACGATGGCGATGCGGAAAGAGATTCTCTGTACGACGAAGCAGTCGCATTTATCGCAAAAGCGCGACGAGTGTCTGTGTCTAGTGTTCAGCGTCGATTTAAAATCGGTTATAATCGAGCTTCACGGATTGTGGAGGCGATGGAAGCAGCAGGCGTGGTGAGTGAGATGGCACAAAATGGTGGTCGAGAAGTCTTGGTTCCGCCGCCAGTTGAGGGTTAATGTGAGAGTCTTTGCCTTTTTTGCAGTGTTTTTTTTGTTTGGTGACGTGTATGCTATGTCGCCTACTGAATCCCTAAAGCAAGCCTTGAGTGCAATACACACATGGCAGGCTGATTTTACTCAAAAAGCTTATGGCGAAAACGGACGCCTAGAAGCTGAGTCGTCCGGTCACTGTGCGATTAAGCGGCCAGGTTATTTTTATTGGCGTATCGACACACCGAATCAGCAAACGATTTACTTGAATCCTAAGCACACATGGGTGGTGGATCCTGATCTTATGCAGGCAACACGCCAGTCATCATCGAAGTTGGTGACGTCCAATAATCCCGTAAGTTTGCTTGTAGGCGCTTTGGATAAAACGCTATCTCAGTATCGTGTCTCACGTGTTGCGACGAAAGGGGATGTGTCGTATGTGTTGATTCCTCTTAAGCAGGACGATGCACCTTTTCAACGTCTGTCCATGACTTTAAGGAATCATGTGCTATCGAGCATGCAAGTCACGACCGTTTTATCCAGCGATGTGGTCTTTAGCTTCACGCATATAGTATTAAATAAATCCATCTCAAATACCTTCTTTCATTATACACCAGCACCAGGCATGGATGTGCTGAAGCAGGGTTGATTCTCGCTTTATTTTTAGAATCTTGTCTTTTAGGGTTTTATGTGCCGCCTTGATTTAAATTTGACGTCAGAATACTCTAAGTTTTTTCAATCTTGGAGATGTGCTCGTGAGTAAGCTCGCTGATTTTAGAAGCTATTTCTTATATGGACCACCAAGGAACCCAGTGGTGCAAGGAGCTGCACTTCCTGAATTGCAAAGCTATCAGGATGTGCTCACGCAAGTTGGAGGTGAATTTAATATCACGTTCAAGGGTGTTGGTCGAAATCAACTTCCGATAACTCCTTTCCGTTTGCTTCTTTGGAGAATATTATCGTTATTTGATAACCAAGAGCTTCCTGAAAACGTAAGAAACCCAGACCATGGGTATAGACTCAATCTTAACCCCGAAGACCCTCATCCGCTGCGAGATCACCTGACTCAAGAGGATATCGCATTTTGTCAGTGTTTGATTGACTGGGGGGCTAGTTTAAAAAAAGATATTTTAAAAGATCTTAAACTTAAAAGACGGGCCCTTTTTACAGAGCCTGTTGAAGGTGAGAATCAACCGCCACTCCGTGAACGTATCGGTGCATTTGTCTTGGCTGCGGCGCGAGCAGAACTTTCGTTATTGGTGCAGGATTTTAGGATGTTAGAGTCTCTTGATAGCGTTGCAAGGTCTTTTAATTATCAAATACCATTTGATTTGGATGCTTTAGCACAAGAGCGCTTGGCGATTCAAAGGAATATTTTTTTCTTATCCAATGTTTATCGTGAAGATCAGCAATTTACAATCTGTCGAGACTTGATTCTTCGCTTTTTGAATGATGAGGGTACCCAAAACCTGACCCTACAGGAGAAAGTGAATGGAGTATGGCGCGTACTGAGGGAGGAAAATCAAGATAGAAATAAGATGGTTTTTCCAGTTTCTAATCGTGTGAGGAATATGAACTTGCTCCCAGCCATGTGTTATCGCTATTTTGCTCTCTATGAAGAGGATACCGCATTTCATTTGGCTGCTCGCTCCAGATTAGTTAACTCTACTGGTGCAAAGATGCATTTAATCAGAGAGATGCTAAATGTGACGGCTGTTGACTTACAAAACTCTAATGGCTTGGGGAATAATGCATTACATGAACTAGCTATGGCTGGTAGAAATGGTGCCCTGGTGTTGCTTGCGCTTCAGAGGAGATCTTTTGCTCAAAGAATTGATCAATTCACCTATCTCACTGATGCTGGCAATCTATTAAGACCTAATGAATTTGTCCTTTTCTTGAGCGATGCTGCGATTCAGTATTACGTAACAACCGAGCATCGTTTGGCGCCGGAGCACGTTCTTGAGGGGGACGATTTTCAAGACCTTTCGTTCTTAGAGCAGGCAGCTTACGTTGGAAATCTGCAGTCACGCCCCCCATATTATCCTGCCCAAATGATGCAGAAGCCAGCAGCTTACTTTTTATCTGACTCACTCGAAGAGCAACCTGATCGAAATGGCCGAGAAAATTTGGTGAGGTCTATTATAGAAAGGAGGGATCTAGGTGGAAAGACAGTTTGGGGCCGATTACAAATGTCTCGACCTGAAAGGGTTAGGAAGAAGGTGCGTGGCATAGCTAAAAAAAACCCAAGAAAAAAGAAAGCTCGTTTTTCTTTTGCTTTGAATTGTCTTAGTTTATTAGCGGCAATTGCTGGTGAATTTGATTTCTGTTCGGAGTTGCACCCGTCAGATCATGATGCTTGTGGGAATCTAACAACACGTTTTGATATTACAATGTCAGATGTTTCATCGTGTAAGATACCGCTTGGTGTGGCCCTAGCTGGGTTTGAGTTGATTACATTTGCTATTAGTCTTATGTTGAGCTTGCAGGCATACTGTGAGGCAAAGGATGACTGGTATTCCAAAAGCGCCCCATATTTTCATCAAGAGCGCGACGCTATGCGATCTAAATCGGTTAGAAAGGTGAGCATTTTTACAGCGTTCTCTGTGGCTACAGAAATATCGGGGCTTACGTTGACTGGTTTCTTGTTGGGAGGATACAGCTTCTTTGGGAGTGAGAATTGGGATGGGTTTTTGAGGGCTGTTCTTCTTGCTTTCTCTTCTTTCTTTCTGTTTCCATTGGAGCCAGAAACCACAACCTTAGAGGATCAAGTTGGCGTTTTTGAAGCAGCAAGCCATGTTATCTTATGACGTTTGTCTTTGCATAGACGGATTTTAACAAACCCGCCTTAGACAGACTGTTTTGGTACACACCAGCACCAGGCATGGATGTGCTGAAGCAGGGTTGATTGCTTGCGCCGCTAAGGCAGACATGCGACAATATTCCGTTCAAATAATGACCGCATTTTGCGAGGGGCGCTATGCTAGACACCAAACTGTTTCGTCATGACATTCAAAGCTTGAGTAAAGCCTTGGCTCGTCGTGGTTTTGACCTTGATATTGCAGCCTACGAGGCTTTAGAAGAAAAGAGAAAGACCTATCAAGACCAAACACAATCCTTGCAGACTGAGCGAAACGCGAGATCCAAAGCCATTGGTCAGGCCAAAGCGAAGGGCGAAGACATCGCGCCGTTGGTGGCTGAGGTAGGGGAGCTGGGTGATCGTTTAAGCGAGTCCAATCATGCCCTGCAAGCTGTTTTGGCAGAGTTGGAAGCGTTTTATTTATCCGTGCCAAACTGTTTGGATGATTCTGTTCCTGATGGGCAGACAGAAGACGAGAATGAGCTGCTTTACACCTGGGGCGAGCCAACATCCTTTGATTTTGAACCTAAAGATCATATCGAGTTAGGTGCGCGTGATCGTGCCATGGATTTTGAATCAGGTGCCACCTTATCAGGGTCACGTTTTGTTGTACTTCGTGATCATGTGGCTAAGTTGCACCGCGCGTTGGGTCAATTTATGCTGGATGTCCAAGTGGGTGAGCATGGCTATCAAGAAACCTATGTCCCTTATCTAGTAAAGTCTCATTGTTTGGTTGGAACGACTCAGTTGCCAAAGTTTGCTGAAGATCAGTTTAAATGTGAAGGGGACAGTGACCTACATTTAATTCCAACGGCAGAAGTACCACTAACTAATTTGTATCGAGATAGCATTGTTCCCTTGGATCAATTGCCAATCAAATTAACGGCTAAAACCCCATGTTTTCGATCAGAAGCAGGCTCTTATGGCAAAGACACGGCAGGAATGATTCGACAGCATCAATTTGAAAAGGTGGAGTTGGTACAACTCATGACACCTGAACAGGCAGAAGAAGGGTTTCTCGCTTTGCGAGGGCATGCTGAGTCGATCTTGCAAGCATTAAAACTGCCTTATCGTGTGATGAATCTCTGCTCCGGCGATGTGGGCTTTGGTGCCAAGAAAACGCATGACTTTGAAGTGTGGTTACCAGGTCAGCAGCGTTACCGTGAAATTTCATCCTGCAGTTATTTCGGTGATTTCCAGGCGCGACGCATGCATGCTCGCTATCGTGCGCCTGAAGGTAAGCCTGCGTTTTTACATACCGTGAATGGTTCGGGTCTTGCAATAGGTCGAACTCTGATTGCTGTGATGGAAAACTATCAAATGGCTGATGGCCGCATTGCGGTGCCTGAGGTATTGCAGCCTTACTTGGGTGGAAAGACCGTATTGTAGACCGTAAAGTGTCTAAATGTTTTCCGCCTCTATATCCCAGAGATTTTTTTGGGTGGATTTTGATCCGCTCAGGTAAATATTTCAATGAGTTGTCATCTTTCTCTGGTAATTGCTTAGGGAGTTTGTTAAAAAGGGACTTCAACATGCACCACGTTGGATGTAAACTGGTGTATGTGCCGAGGCTAAGTCATTAGCTGAGGTACTTTGAGTTGGACTGGAGAGATGGCTGAGTGGTTTAAAGCGGCGGTCTTGAAAACCGTTGAGGGTATCCCCCTCCCAGGGTTCGAATCCCTGTCTCTCCGCCAAAGTTGTGTTTTTGACACCCATGGTGTCCACTGAGTTCAAGGAGTGACTCTCTGTGGTGGCAATAAATGTCTTATTGGTCGATGACCATGATTTGGTGCGTACAGCAATTCGAAATTTGCTGGCGAACGTGGCTGGTATTCGTGTGGTAGGAGAAGCACGTACTGGTGAAGAAGCAATCAAATTATGCCGCAAGCAGAATCCTCAAGTGGTTTTAATGGATGTCAAAATGCCAGGTATTGGTGGTTTTGAAGCGACGCGAAAATTGTTGCGTCACAACCCAGATTTGAAAGTCTTAGTTCTAACTAGCTGCAACAATGATATCTATCCCGCCCGTCTCTTACAGATTGGAGCCTCCGGTTACATTACTAAGGGCTCAACCATGGAAGAAATGGTCCAGGCTATCTTGGCTGTGAAAAGTGGTCAGCGTTACATTAGTCCAGATATCGCTAGCCGATTAGCGTTCAAGCATGTGTCTTCAAACGATGAGTCTCCGTTTGATGCATTGTCAGAACGAGAGCTCCAAGTGATGTTGATGATCACTAAAGGCGCCAAGGTTCAAGACATTGCTGAAAAACTATGCCTGAGTCCGAAAACGGTTAACAGTTACCGTTATCGCATCTTCGAAAAATTAAACGTCGCTAACGACGTAGAATTAACCTTGCTTGCACTACGTCATGGTCTTGTCGAGTCAGAAGCTACATCAGTGAAGGATGATGACGAAGAGTGATAATCCTTTAGCGAAGTTAATAGCTCGTATGCCTGAGCTCCCAGGCGTCTATCAAATGTTGGATGAATCAGGTGCGGTGCTTTACGTTGGTAAGGCCCGTAATTTGCGCTCTAGGTTACGTTCCTATTTAGCAAAAAACGTAGCACCCAAAACTGAACGTTTGATGAGTCAGGTTGTTGATATTCAAGTAAGCGTTGCAGAGAGTGATTCTGCTGCATTGTTGCTTGAAGATGCAACGATTAAGCGATTTAAGCCAAAATACAACATTTTATTACGTGATGATAAATCCTACCCGTATTTGTATTTAAGTACTCAAGAGGCGTATCCGCGATTGCAAGTGTTTCGAGGTCAGCCGAAAGGGAAGGGGCGCTTTTTTGGTCCGTTTGCTAACGCCAAAGCTGTGCGAGACAGCTTTCTCTTTATTCAAAAAACGTTTCAATTGCGGCAATGCACCATGTCGGAGTTTAATCGGCGTTCGCGTCCGTGCATTCAACATCAAATTGGGTGTTGCACAGCGCCGTGTGTGAATTTTGTAACGCAAGAGCAATACCAACAGCAAGTTGATCATGCGATGTTGTTTTTATCAGGTGACGATCAAGCGGTGATTAAGCTTTTGGAAGAGCGAATGATCCAGGCCTCAGAATCAGAGGCTTTTGAAGAAGCGGCACGTTATAGAGATCAAGTTGCTATGCTTCGTCATGTCACACAATCTTCGGATGAAGCGCTGGTGAACAAAGACGTGGATGTGATTGCTTTTGCTGGTGACGTTGCTCCTGCTATTGTTGTGTTGTCGTTGCGTCAAGGACGCTTAAAAGGCACAGCTCATTATTACCCGCAGGTCGGTTTGGATGAAGAGAAAACAGCTATTTTAATGCAGTTTTTGCAACAATATTACTTGTCATCATTGCGCGGTCACACGATAGCGAATGAGATCTGGTTGCCTTTTAATGTACCTGAGTTGGATGTGTTAGCAAAAGCGTTAAAAGAGCATTGGTCGATGGCGGTGAGCTTTTCAGTGTCTAAGCGTGGGTATCGTGAGAAATGGTGCGAGCTTGCGAAAACCAATGCGGAACAAGCTCTAGCAACTCGAAGCTTAAAAGGGAAACAAATTCGAGAACAGCTAGCAGCGCTTTCTCAGCTATTAGGTTTGGAGGTTCTCCCCTCACGCATTGAATGCATTGATATCAGTCACACGCAGGGTGAAGAAACTGTTGGTGGTGTCGTGGTGTTTGAAGACGGTGAAATGGATACCTCACAGTACCGGCGTTACCGTGTGTCGAGTGATGTCACAGGCGGTGATGATTACGCAGCGATACGTGAGGTTGTGGGGAAGCGTATAACCAGTTTGAAAAAGCGTCAGCAGCCGTGGCCAGACATTTTCATCATCGATGGCGGGAAAGGACAGTTATCACAAGCAGCCGCTTGTTTTGCTGAAGAGGCTGATCCACCTTGCTTGCTGGGTATGTCGAAAGGCCCTGCAAGGAAGGTGGGTGAAGAGCGTTTGTGGCTATTGGGTGCATCTGATCCCCTTACCATGCCTAGATCCCATCCTGCTCGCTTCATTTTGGAGCGTATACGGGATGAGGCGCATCGATGCGCGATAGGGGCTCATCGCACGAAGCGCGATAACACGAGAAAACGCTCCATTCTGGAGTCTGTGCCGGGCATTGGGCGCAAGAAGCAGCAAGCGCTTTATCAGCACTTTGGGGGCCTCATTGAGCTTAAAGCGGCTACGGTTGAGCAAATCGCTAAAGTCCCTGGAATAGGGCCTATTCGCGCAAAAGCCATCTTTGAATTCCTTCATAAGGCCAAAAGTTGAGCAATTTATAGTCCCTGTGCCTATAATGGGTCTTATGAGAGGTAATGAAGCTTGAAACGAATAATGAGGCGTTAGCTATCGTGTGATAAGCAATTGATAAAAGGGGTGATGTTCGGAGACATCCGCCCCTTTTTCTTTTTATGTGTTTTTCTAGGCAAAAAGGTGCTTTTTAACCCCTACGTTGTCGATTCTCCGTTTCCGTTCCTCACGTACTTACATGTACGCTGCGGTACGTTACTCGAATCTCCTCGTAGGGGCTAAAAATCCCACTTTTTCCTGCAGTTTACGTTGGTCTTTCTTTAAGGGTCTACTCGGCAAAAAGGTGCTTTTTAGTACCCACCTATGCCGTCATCCTGAATGAAATGAAGGACCCAGGATATATCCGCCATTAGGCGGAGCATTTATACTCATGGGATCTTCTTTAGAAGATCCAAAAAAGCCTTCTAAAGAAGCCTCGATGGTGTAAACGCTCCCACTGGCGTGGGATTTAAGCTGGATGCTTCATTTCATTCAGCATGACGGGCTGGCCGGGGGCTGGCTGCTTAAGCTGTGTGCCTCAAAGCTTAAGCAAACCTAAAGAAAAACCCCTTATTTTTTAAGCTATTGTTAATCCCGACTTTGTATACTGTACTTAAGATTAAAGCATATTACGGTACTGGTTGGGTAGGTAAGTGGGTAAAGTGAGATACAGCAGCAAGCGAGCTCTTTGAGCTCGCTTTTTTATGTATTCTTCTCAGCAAAAAGGTGCTTTTCAGCCCCTACGTTGTCGATTCTGCGCTTCCGCTGCTCACGTACTTGCATGTACGCTGCGCTGCGTTGCTCGAATCTCCTCGTAGGGGCTAAAAATCTCACTTTTTCCTGCAGTTCGTGCTGGCCTATTTTTGAGGGTCTACTCGGCAAAAAGGTGCTTTTCACCTTCGACCCCCTGCGGATTCGCATACGCGAACCGGGGGGCGTGCATACTGGCGTTGCCTCTTAATCTAAACTAAAGAAAAAGGTCTGTTTTTTTAAGCGTTTATTAATCTTGGTGGCATATACTAAAACCATGAAAGTAATTAAAGTGATGCTCAAGACAGGTGATTTAGGTTGGTTGGCTTGAGTTGGTGGAAACCGCTGCGTGAGAACGCCGCGGTTTTTTTTGAGCTTCTTAATGGTCGTAGTTGCTTAATAGCCTGTCGTTTATCGTTTGCGCTATACTATAAGTTTTTCTATGTAGGAGTAGCTCATGTGCCGCCTGTTTGGTTTTCGCTCTTTGATCCCGTCCCAAGTCCATCGTAGCCTAGTGAGCGCGGATAATGCCTTAGCAGTACAAAGCAAGCAGCATCCTGATGGTTGGGGGGTTGTTTACTACGCGGATGATATTCCTCATGTCATCAAGCATTCCCTAGGTGCTTCTGACGACCAACTCTTTGAACGCGTGTGTAGTAAGATTGCTTCGGAGACTGTGGTCGCCCATGTCCGCAAAGCAACGCACGGTGATGTGAATGTCTTAAACTGCCATCCGTTTCAGTTTGGGCCTTGGGTTTTTGCGCATAATGGGCAGATTCCGGATTATGCCAATCATGAGGCGGCCTTGCTTGGTCATGTGCTTCCAAAATGGCGGCGGTACATTCTGGGTGACACGGATAGTGAAGTGATTTTTTATGTGTTTCTCACTGAGCTGTCTAAGCTTGCTGACATCCACGCTAAGGATGTTCCCATGGAGAGTGTCAAAAAAGCCTTAACCAACACCTTGCAATTGATTTTGAGCCTCATCGCGCCAGAGTCCGAGGAAGACCCTCTGAAGATGAGCGTGATTGTCACGAATGGTCATATGCTCATGAGCCTATGTTGGAAGACATCCTTGTTTTTTAGCACGCATAAAACACGCTGCTTGGATAGAGATACATGCCCATTTTTGAGTGAGGTGTGTGAATCTCCCGCCCGGGATGGTAAAGTCAATCATTTCTTGGTATCCAGTGAAACCTTGCAGGGTGACAATGTTTGGAATGAGATGAGCACCGGCCAGGTTGTTGGTATAGATCCTGAGATGTGTTTGTATCATTCCGTTGTTGATTGACTAATAATACGTCCCCCGGTTCGTGCTAACGAATCCGCTGGGGATCCAAATGAATTAGGCTAAACCATGGCATCAAACAACAAAAGCAATAAATCATGGATCAAGCGTCATGTCTCTGATCCGTATGTGCAGCAATCTCAAAAAGATGGCTACCCATCTCGGGCAGCGTACAAGCTTTTGTCCATGCATGATAAGCAAACCATCTTCAAACCAGGTATGCGCGTGTTGGATTTAGGGGCAGCTCCTGGTGGTTGGTCTTCGGTCGCCTCACGTCTGATTGGCCGAAAAGGGCAGATTATTGCTGTTGATCTTTTGCCCATGGATAGCCTGCCCCAAGTGACCGCATTGCAACAAGATTGCTACGATGAATCACTCACTGATCAATTACAGGCTCTGGTGCCGGATGGTTTTGATGTGGTGATGTCTGACATGGCTCCAAATTTTACAGGTCAACGTGCGGTTGATCAGCCACGCTCGATGGCATTATGTGAGCATGCGTTTGCCTTAGCGTCAGAAAACTTACGACCTGGCGGCGTCTTTATTGCGAAGGTGTTTCAGGGGGCGGGGATCGATGAATTTCGTAGAGAGCTTCAAGGATGTTTTAAAAAAGTGCAGATGCAAAAGCCGTCAGCGTCACGTGACTCTTCTCGAGAACAATATGTGTTAGCCAGAGGATTTCTAGGCTATACTAGCTAACTAGAAATTTTCTTCTGTGATACGCAGAAGCCCAAAGCAATGAGGTAATATTTTGAACAACGCTATTAAGACTGCCGGTTTGTGGTTGGTTATCTTTGTCGTCCTTTTCGCTATATTCAGTAACTTTAGTCGTCACCCTCAAGGAGCCATTTCTCCTTATACGTACTCCGAATTTGTGCAAGCTGTGCATGACGATAAAGTCCGTAGTGTTGTGATACAAGAAAAAACCATCCGTGGTGAAACTAAAGCAGGAAAACGATTTAGTACCTATCTTCCTATGCAAGATAATGCTTTGTTGCCGATGTTAGCGAAATTCAAAGTGGCTGTGACAGGTATACCACCCAAAGAAGAAAGTTGGTTCATGCGCTTTTTAATTGGCTGGTTGCCGATGTTGCTGATCATCGCGTTGATGTTGTTTTTCTACCGTCAAATGCAAGGCGGTGGTAAAGGTGGCGGCCCCATGTCCTTTGGTCGATCAAAAGCGCGCTTGTTGAATCAAGATCAAGTGAAGGTCACGTTCAAAGATGTTGCTGGCGCTGAAGAAGCGAAGCACGATGTGGAAGAGTTGGTGCATTTCTTGAGAGATCCAGGTCGCTTCCAACGTTTAGGCGGTAAAATGCCTCGTGGTGTGTTGTTGGTTGGTCCTCCTGGTACCGGTAAAACCTTGCTGGCTAAAGCGGTAGCTGGTGAAGCGGGCGTCCCATTCTTCACCATTTCAGGTTCAGATTTTGTGGAGATGTTTGTGGGTGTGGGTGCCTCTCGTGTGCGCGACATGTTTGAGCAGGCTAAAAAGCAAGCGCCTTGCATTATCTTCATTGATGAGATTGATGCGGTTGGTAGACATCGTGGCGCTGGTCTTGGGGGCGGTCATGATGAACGTGAACAAACGCTAAACCAACTTTTGGTTGAAATGGATGGTTTTGAAGGGAAAGAAGGTGTGATTGTGGTCGCAGCTACCAACCGTCCAGATGTGTTGGATCCTGCCTTGCTGCGTCCAGGGCGTTTTGATCGACAAGTTGTGGTGCCTTTGCCTGATGTGAGAGGGCGTGAAGCGATTGTTGAAGTTCACATGAAAAAAGTACCAGCTGCTGAAAACGTGAAAGCCGGTGTGATTGCTCGTGGAACGCCAGGTTTTTCAGGTGCTGATTTGGCGAACTTAGTGAATGAAGCAGCTTTAATGGCAGCGCGCTTTAGAAAAGACGAAGTGACTATGGCTGATTTTGAAAAAGCAAAAGACAAAATCATGATGGGCTCTGAGCGTCGTTCTATGGCGATGAGCGATGATGAGAAAAAACTCACGGCGTATCACGAAGCAGGTCATGCCATTGTTGGTCTGAGCATGCCTGAGCATGATCCCGTTTATAAAGTTAGCATTATCCCACGTGGACGCGCCTTGGGTGTCACCATGTTCTTGCCTGAAGGCGATCGTTACAGTCACTCTTTCCGAAGGCTAAATTGCCAGCTAGCTACTTTGTACGGCGGTCGTTTGGCGGAAGAAATGATTTTCGGAGAAAATGCTGTGACTACTGGCGCTTCTAACGACATCGAGCGTGCCACGGAAATTGCTCGCATGATGGTTACCAAATGGGGCTTGTCAGATGCCTTGGGACCTGTGACCTATGGCGAAGAAGAGGGCGAAGTGTTCTTGGGTCGTTCCGTGACGAGTCATAAAAATGTTTCTGAAAACACCAGTAAACTGATCGATGCAGAGATTCGTCGTATCGTTGATGAAAACTATGCGCTGGCGAGGAAAACCCTAGAAGAGCACATGGATCAATTGCATGCGATGGCGGACGCGCTTATCAAGTATGAAACGATTGGCATCCCACAGATTGATGCGATCATGGAAGGCAAAGAGCCTCCTATGCCTGAAGGCTGGGGTGATGAGCCTCTCCCACCTCCTGAAGCTCCCAAAAAAGAAGAGCCTAAGCCAGAGCAGCCTGCTGAAGCGGAGTAAGCATGGAAATGCCTACGTTTAGTCTGCGCACGCGAGGTCGCCTAGTCACGCTTCCACGTCCAGCTGTGATGGGTGTGATCAACGTTTCTCCCGAGTCGTTTTATGGTGTCTGCGGGTCCGTTGCTGAAGCTATCGACTGTGCTGCCAAGATGATATCAGATGGTGCGTCTATCCTTGATCTCGGTGCAGAAGCCACTAGTCCTGGCGTGACTTTGCTTGAAGACGAGGCCTTGCAAATCCAATTGGAATGCGAGCGTTTGTTACCAGTGTTGGAAGCGATTCGATCTCGCTTCGATGTGCTTATTTCTATTGATACTTCCCGCGTTGAGATCATACGAGCTGCTGCAGAAAAAGGCGCGGATATCATCAATGATCAACGAGCCCTGCGAATGCCAGGTGCTTTAGAAGCGGTGAGTGAGCATGGTTTGGCGGCGTGTATCATGCATTCCTTTCGACCCCAGCGAGAACCCGGTAGCTCAAGCCCGAAAGCATTGCTGGAGGCTATTTGTGTCGATTTGCTTGGGCGCGTTTCTGTCTGTGAAGCAGCTGGTATGAAGCGTGATCAACTGATGATAGATCCTGGTTTTGGGCAGGGTCACTATGGGAAAAATGGCGATGAAAATTTTTATCTACTGGCTCATTTGAAAGCCTTGGTGGACCTTGGTTTGCCTGTGTTAGCAGGGTGGTCTCGTAAATCTCAAATTCGAGATTTCCTGGAAAAGCCTTTGGAAGACTTATTACCGGGAAGCTTAGCCGCTGCAGCGATGGCAGGACAGATGGGCGCTTCGGTGATTCGTGCGCATGACGTCAAAGAGACGGTTGATGTCTGTCGGATGGTTGGTGGGGTTTTGGGTGCTTTGTTATTTCTTTAGGGATGTTTACCTACTTACACGTCCCCCGGCCTGTGCAGCAGGTCCGGGGGATCCACTTTTTAATGTTTGGACCCCCAGCGGATTGCGTTCCGCAACCGGGGGGCGTGAATGAATTGAGACGGCTTGCATTCAGCAAGGGAGGGTGTGTACGGTAAAAATGACAACCCACCCAATCTACGTTAAAATCACTCCTTTTTTCTTGGAGTGCGCATGTCACGTCCCTCTACTGCCAGTAAGTTGGCTAAACCCTTAGGTGTGTTCAGTTTAGCGATGATTACGGCTGGTTCTGTTGATAGTATTCGGAATCTACCAGCCACGGCTTTGTTTGGTTCGTCGCTCATCTTTTTCTTTTTGATAGCAGCGCTTTTGTTTTTATTGCCTAGTGCCTTGGTGTCCGCAGAGCTTGCTTCGACGCATCCTAGAGAGGGAGGTGTTTACGCGTGGGTCGCAGATGCCTTTGGCGAGCGGATGGGTTATTTAGCTGTGTGGTTTCAATGGATCGAAAATGTCATTTGGTACCCAACCATCCTATCATTTTTGGCAGGCACGATCGCGTATTTGGTCTCACCCCATCTAGCTTCGAATCCCTACTTTTTAGTAGGCGTGATTGTTTTGAGTTTTTGGGCCGTTACCATTGTTAATTTGCTAGGCATTAATGCCTCTGCCATGGTGGCAAACCTGTGCTCTATTTTTGGGCTGCTACTTCCTATGGCTGTGATCATTGCTTTAGGTGTATCATGGTTGTGTTCAGGGCATCTCAGTCAAATTGATTTATCGCCTCACCATTGGTTGCCTCATGGAGGTATCGAACACACGATGTGGGTAGCCTTAACGGGCGTGATGATGTCATTTTGTGGCATGGAAATTGCGACCGTCCATTCGCGTGATGTTCATTCACCGAATCGTGCTTACCCAAAAGCCATGTTGCTTGCGACAGTTATTATTGTCGTGACTTTGATGTGCGGTTCCTTATCCATTGCTATTGTGCTTCCACATGAAAAAATCAGCCTGGTCGCAGGCATCATGCAAGCCTTCGATGCGTTTTTCTCATCCTACCATTGGCATGGTATTTTACCGCTCATGGGTTTAACGTTAGTAGTGGGCGGTTTGGGAAGTGTTAACAACTGGGTGATAGCGCCAGCTCGAGGGATAGCTTTTGCTTTAGCTAAGAATGCTCCAGGGCACTATTTGTCTGTTGAAAGCAAACGTGGGGTGCCAGCAAGACTGCTTGTGATTCAGGCGCTGATCGTGAGTGCCGTGTCCACTGTCTTTTTGTTGTTACCCTCAGTGAATACGTCGTATTGGCTGTTAACAGCTTTATCGGCTCAGTTATACATGACCATGTATTTGTTGCTCTTTGCCGCTGCCATCACCTTACGTTACAAGCGTTTAGAGCGACTGGATGGTTTTATAATTCCAGGTGGGAAGTGGGGGATTTGGATAGTTGCTGGTGTGGGTTGGTTAGCCTCATTGCTAACGTGGTTAGTAGGATTTATTCCGCCAGCAGAAGCGGCCGGCGGTGTGTTTCATTATGAAACGCTGTTGATTATCGGGCTGATTGTGATGTCCCTACTGCCATTCTTGTTGCTCCGTCGTGTGTCTCACCGTTTGGAGAGCTCGTCCTAGAGCGTAGTGTGTCACCTGGGACTGTTGTAAATGGGATTGATGTTGTTCTTCCGCGTAGCATAGTATGGTAGGGAGCTTCTTTCTGTTGTTTTAGCTTGCAGATGCCGTGATAGACAGAAAAAAAAGCGGTGACGCTGTTTCTTCTGACCGTGAGATGTTCCTTGGCAGACCTACCTGACTGATCTTTTTCTTCAGCGAGTTGATTCATTTGCGCCATCGTTAGGTATTTGCAGATAATGTTTAGTAGTTCAGGCTTTTCAGCGAGCATGAGGAAGACAGGTGTTTCAGCCGTTTTTTTCTTTTTGAGCGTCTCGTAATTCACATTTTCCATATCAATTAACTGGCGCAGCTGGTTTCGATTGCCTTCTTTAATAGCATCGACTATGGCTTCTCTACTCATAAGCTCACTCCTTTTAGTAGTAGAAAAAAGGGAGTGCGAGACTCCCTTAGCTTGGTTTAGATGGTTTCTTCAGGAGACTCCTGGTCAAGTAAGCGCTGAGCCTCTGCTTCGTCCGCTTTTTGCTTGTCAGCAAGTTCCGTGATCAAGCGCCGCTTGTAGGGGTTGCTGCAATTTAAGCATTTGATGCCTCTAGGAATGACTAAGGTTGTAGCTAATGTCATTAACGCGGATGCACCCCTTGAGTAGGGCGATAGATCGTCACCAAAGTTAGTGGATTGAATGCCAATAGCAGTTCGGTTCAGATAGGACATAGCAGTTAAAATGGCTGTCGTTAAGAGGGTATTGCCCGCAAGGCTCCCTGCAGATTGGATCAAGACCCAGGTTTGATCACCAAAGTGATCGTTTCCGTTATCTTCCTTCCTTACCTGCGTGTTAACAGTTGCCATAGCAAAGCGTTGAGTGCAGGTTAAGGTTTCGTCCTCCTCTTGAGAGTTGCTTCTCTTAGGTTCGGCAGGTTTCGCTGGGAAATGAACCAGAGGTGAAGAAGCAGGGGTATTTGAATGGATGTTGCGGGCTTGATCATAAGCCTGACGTTTTGCATTTAGCCAGGCGCCGCCCAGGAAGGAGGTGTTTAGTTGCCAAGCCCGCATTTTCTCTTGTAGTTCCTCATCGAGGTCGTCCCAGGATAGGAGCTTAGACTCTAAGATTAAGTTTATCAGGATACAGAAACCAGGTGTGGTGAGATACGATTCAACGATTTTCAACACAGCACCTGTGTTGAAAGCGTACGAGCTTACCACGATGCCTGCTAGAAAAATAAGTTGGAGAGCACCATCCACTGTTAAAAAGACATTCTCAAATCCAGCGTACAAAGTAGGCCATGTTGCCGCATACACAACGATGTGAGGTAGCTTAGAGCATAATTCAGTACTAGCAATGACAAATTTCTTGAAGTCGTCCACGCTACACGCGACATTCTTGAAGCATGAGAATAATTTGACGATATTAATAGTTGATTGAGACAAAAAGTTTGCTAGTGCCTTCAGATCACTTGCCAGTGGTCCGCCGACGTTATTGGAGAATTTGATTAAAACAAGCAAGGCTCCCATTAAGGCGATTTCAAAGCCATTTTGCATGAAGGGGTTATCAAATGTTTCGGTAATCCACAAGTTAGCGATAACAGGCAACGGAGCCTGAGATAGCAATAGCAGGGTGGTTGCGGCATTTTCAGACAGTTTCACGAAAGCATTATCATTGCTTTTGGTTTCCTTAAGGGTGGCTGTATTCTCAAAGCGTTTTATTAAGGTAATCAGTACTGCTGCAGGAATAAACACAAATTGCGTGTCTGATAAAAGTGATGATTTATCTGTGCTCAAGGCATCCAAATCTCCTGCAATGGCACCAACGGCGGCTGAGTATATAACAGCCTTTAAGAAAGAGACACTCTTCGGCCCAAATGTTTTGCTAGACCATTCTTTGAGGAGCTCTCCAGTAAAGCTTAGAGCGCCATCAGTTAACCCCCCGGCATCCGCAAGAAGCATCCAAGTGAACATGTTCCACGAATTAAACGCATAGTAATTAAAGAGAGTATCCGCTGGTTTCACGAAGGCGTCTTGACAGATAGCGACTGTGTCTCGATTAGCATCCGTGATGTTTGGGTTATGGTACATCTCGTCTAAGCGATAAGGCCATGTCTCGGTCAGGTCGATAGGTTCTGCGGTGGTTTCGTCAAGCATGGCTAGTATTGCAGCATCAAGGGTAGCGTTGATTGCCTCGTCAGTATTGTTTTCTAAAAAGAGTTCCGATCCTTCTTGAAGCCTTAAGCCAAGCACATGAAACGGAAGGGCTGTCACGATAGCGGCAAGCACACCTAGTATGAGCACGCTGCTGCCAAAGCAGGCTTTGCCTTTTTCCCCTTTGTTACAATGTGCGCGTATCAAGGCGCATTTGGCGAATGCCCATAGCACGCTTGCACCTGCGCAGAGCGTGTTTAAGGCCGTGTTAGCGCCTACTGATGAATAAAAAGCATAAGGGCCTGTGAAGTCGTTCTTTTTAGTGGATACTTCAAGGGCTCGACAGGCAAATTCAATGGCTGAGAAGTATCCTAGACCTTGCATTAAGGCGGCTATGCCATACCCAAAAGCTATGTAAGAAAAGAGGTTGGGGCAAGTGGCCACATGGTCGATTTTGTTAGTACTTTCTTCGGATTCAGGGGTTCGCTGAAGGGCCTGAGAGGGTAGTTGGTTGCCATCAGCTTGAGCAACGGTCGGGGATGACATGGATTGCATTTCAATATCTGATGGGGAGGTTCCAGTAGACGATTGCTCAAAATCGCTGCTGAGCGTTATGGGGTTTTTGACTTTTCCAGGAAGGATTCTCTTTCCGTCTTTGTCTATATAGACAGTGGGATCTTTGGGAGCACCTTCATTTGTTTCATGTTGCAGTGGTGCTGCCCTGTATTGGCCGGCTACAGTATCATGCTCATGCGGTGCGAGTGGTTTATCATCACCGCCCCCTAAATTTACGGGAACTTTTGATGGTCGCTGCAGTGGTGCTTCGGCAGCGCTGGAGACTTCTTTTGCGTCTTCGCGCTCAGGTGCTGCTGGAGGGTTTTTTTGCTCGTCAGTGCTAGCTCCATTTGGTTCTTCTTCATGCATCATGGCTTTTCTCCTTCATTGCTCAGTGTATCAAGCCACGCATTAAACGCCTCGAAGGCACCTATTGGCAAGGTTTTCGGCACTTTATTAGAACAAAATCAGCTATTTAAGTTTATTTTAAGGAATTAAGGTGTTGATTGTTTTTTAAGAGGTTGTTTAAGGGGTATGACTGTGTTAAATTTGAACAACTTGGGTTAATCCTAATTTGTTGGATCCCCAGCGGATTCGTTAGCACGAACCGGGGGACGTTAGGGGTTGGATCCCCAGCGGATTTGTTAGCGCGAATCGGGGGACGTGTTCAGGTGTAAAGATCGTGACGACACGTATTGTAATGGTTATAATGCCGGCTTTGCGGAGGAACATATGGGCAAGATACATGATGACATACAACTCACTTTTGACGATGTCTTGCTGCTGCCGCGTAGCTCTAGCGTCCTTCCCAAGGAAGTGAGCCTCAAAACAGAGATTGTTCGAGGCATTTCCCTCAACATCCCCTTGCTCTCAGCGGCCATGGATACCGTCACAGAATCCGCGATGGCCATTGCGATGGCTGAAAATGGCGGCATGGGCATCATCCATAAAAATATGCCTATCGCTGATCAAGCAGCTCATATTCGGCAGGTTAAGAAATTTGAAAGCGGTATCGTCCGAAACCCGCTCACTGTCTCTGCCGACACCACGATTGGTCAACTGAAACACATGACGTCGGTACAGCAAATCTCTGGTATGCCCGTCGTTTCCGGTGACGACCTCGTTGGCATCATCACCAACCGTGATATTCGTTTTGAAAATGACATGTCTCGACGCGTCAGCGATCTGATGACTACCAAAGAAAAACTCATCACCATTCACGAAGAGGCAACACGCGCACAAGTGATGTCTTTGTTTCACCAACATCGTGTTGAAAAATTGCTTATCGTCAATGACGCCTTCGAACTTCGGGGTCTCATTACCGTGAAAGATATTTTGCGTTCCATCGAACACCCCAATGCCTGTAAAAACGACTCTGGTCAGTTGCGTGTAGGCGCTGCTGTGGGAGCAGGTGTCGATACGCCTGATCGTGTGGCTGCCTTAATCGCTGAAGGTGTGGACGTGATTGTGGTTGATACCGCGCATGGTCACTCGCAAGGCGTGATCGATACTGTGAAATGGATCAAGCAGCATCACCCGGACCAAGCTGTGATTGCAGGTAACATCGCCACAGCAGAAGCAGCCAAAGCTTTAATGAGCGCAGGTGCTGACGCTGTGAAAGTGGGTATTGGCCCAGGCTCGATTTGCACCACACGCATTATTGCAGGTGTGGGTGTGCCGCAGTTATCGGCCATTCATAACGTGGCGAAAGCAGTCAAAGGTCGAGTGCCGATCATTGCAGATGGTGGTATTCGTTTCTCCGGCGATATTGCTAAAGCATTAGCAGCCGGTGCCGATGTGGTGATGTTAGGCGGCTTGTTTGCTGGTACAAAAGAATCGCCAGGGGAGCAAGTGCTGTATCAAGGTCGCGTGTATAAAACATATCGAGGCATGGGTTCTGTTGCAGCCATGGCACAACGTCATGGCTCCAGTGATCGTTACTTCCAAGAATCCGGTACAGCTCAAGACAAATTGGTGCCTGAAGGTGTGGAAGGTCGTGTGCCTTATAAAGGTGAATTAAGCGGTGTGATCACACAACTCATGGGTGGTCTCCGATCCAGCATGGGATACACCGGTTGCGCTACGATTGACGAGATGAAACGAGACGCTGAGATGGTTCGCATTTCTCCTGCTAGCATGGGTGAATCTCATGTGCACGATGTGGCGATGACCAAAGAACCCCCCAACTACCGAGCAAAAGGGTAAGACAGGTATGGAAGATAGTTTGCATGCGCAGCAGGTGCTGATTTTAGATTACGGTTCTCAATACACACAACTTATTGCGCGACGCGTGCGGGAGTTGGGTGTGTTTTGTCAGATTAAACCCGGTCAATGGTCTGAAGATTCAATCAAAGACCTTAACCCCAATGCGATTATTCTCTCAGGCGGTCCGCAAAGCGTCTTAGGGGAAGGCAGTCCTCGTATTCCAGCCTGTGTGTTCAACATGGGCGTGCCTGTGTTGGGTATTTGTTACGGTATGCAAGCCATGATGCAAGCCTTAGGTGGCGAAGTAAGTAGTGGCGGCGCACCGGAATACGGTCCTGCTCAAGTCACGATTCACAAAGCAGGTGGATTGTTTGATGATATTTGCGATGAATTGGCAGCGAGTGGCGAGTCAGCTGTTTCTGTGTGGATGAGCCACGGTGATCGTGTGGATGCGCTTGCACCGGGTTTTGAGACACTGGCCAGCAACGATGACACTCCGCATGCTGCTGTTGCCGATGTGTCTCGTCATTTTTATGGCATTCAGTTTCACCCTGAAGTCACGCACACGCCGCAAGGCGGTCGGATGCTATCGCATTTCCTCTTTGATATTGCAGGGCTCGCGAAAAACTGGCAAACAGATCGCATCATTGAAGAGCAAGTGGCATTGATTCGTGAGCAGGTAGGTAACGATAGAGTTTTAGTGGCTTTGTCAGGAGGTGTTGATTCTGCTGTTGTCGCTGCCTTGATTCATCGAGCCATTGGCGATCAACTTACCTGCTTGTTTGTTGACACCGGTTTGTTGCGTTACCAAGAGCGTGAGCAAGTCGAGCAAGTGTTTAAAAACCATTTTGGTATGGACTTACACATTGCTGATGCGAGCGATCGTTTCTTTCATGCTTTGGCAGGTGCCAATGATCCTGAAGAAAAACGTCGTATCATTGGCCATGAATTCATTGCTGTGTTTGATGAAGAAACCAAACGTTTGGGTGCCAATATTCCTTGGCTTGCTCAAGGTACAATTTACCCCGACGTCATTGAATCCGCTGCTGATTCAGGTCACAGTGAAGTCATTAAATCACATCATAACGTGGGTGGTTTGCCAGACGATATGCCTTTTCAATTGGTTGAGCCAATTCGTGAACTCTTCAAAGACGAAGTGCGAAAAGTGGGTCTTGCTTTAGGTTTGCCGGCTGAACTCATTCAGCGTCATCCGTTTCCAGGGCCTGGCTTAGCGGTGCGAAGTTTGGGTGAAGTGACGCGTGAGTATGCTTCGATTTTGGCGCGTGCTGATCACTGTTTTTTAAGTGTGCTTCGTGAGCATGGTTATTACGATAAAGTGTCGCAAGCGTTTGCTGTGTTTATGCCGGTGAAAGCGGTGGGTGTGAAAGGTGACGCGCGGCATTACGGTTACGTGATAGCCTTGCGTGCAGTGACAACGATCGATTTCATGACAGCGGATTGGGCGACCTTACCCGCTGAGTTGTTGCAAGAAGCATCGCATCGCATCATCGCTGAGGTGCCTGAGGTTGCTCGTGTGGTCTATGATATAACCAGCAAGCCTCCAGGAACCATCGAATGGGAGTAAAAAAGTCGCTTTTGCGTATTTATTCTAACTTACACGCCCCCCGGTTCGCGTACGCGAATCCGCTGGGGGTCCAAGGAAAATCATGGACAGTCTCTACAAACAACATGGATTCGTCGCAGGTGTTGACGAAGTAGGTCGTGGACCTTTAGCAGGAAACGTCGTCGCAGCAGCAGTGATTTTGGATTGGGATAATCCCATCGAAGGATTGGCCGATTCCAAAAAATTGACGGAAAAAAAGCGTGAGCAATTGTTTGATCTTATTTTTGAAAAGGCAAAAGCAGTGTCGATAGGGCAGGCGAGTCCAGAAGAAATCGATGCTATCAATATTTTGCAAGCCAGTTTATTGGCAATGAGTCGAGCCGTTCAAGGTTTAAGGGTGCAGCCTGATTTTGCCTTGGTCGATGGAAATAAACTACCAACGCTAAACATGCCTGCTGAAGCCATTATCAAGGGCGATCAAAAAGTTCAATCTATTGCAGCAGCGTCCATCATTGCCAAAGTCACCCGTGATCGACAAATGTTGGAAGCCGATGCGTTGTACCCAGAGTACGGCTTTAAGCAACATAAAGGTTATCCGACAAAGCTACATATGAACGCCTTAAGTGAGCACGGACCTACGCCCATTCACCGCCAAAGTTTTAAGCCTGTTGCGCAGTTTTGTGTTGAGAAAGTGTGACAGCATCGGCAATTTGCTTGATGAGCGATTCTGTTGTCTCCCAACTCAAACATGCATCCGTGATGCTTTTCCCAAACACGCGCGGAGTATCATTAATCGATTGATTACCGCTTTCTAAATAACTTTCTAGCATCATGCCAGCTAGTTCAGGGTGCTCTGAGAGTGTGTCGGCTAGGTAACTAGCAACCTGTTCTTGTTCTTCGTGACACCCTGCGCTATTGCCATGACTGCAATCAATGATAAAACGGTTGGGGCATTGGTGCTCGTTAAGCGCAGCCAAGGCTTCGCTCATGCTGTTTTTGCAGTAGTTACTTCGGGTTCGACTGCCTCGTAATATCAAGTGCGCGTTAGGGTTGCCTTGTGTTATTGTGTTTTCAATGCGTCCCTCATCGTTCAAGGCAAGCAGCTGATGGGCTTGTGTCGCAGCATACACAGAATGCGCAGCAACGGTAAGATCGCCACCCGTTGGGTTTTTAATGCCTACAGGCATGGGAAGTGATGCAGCGAGCTGTCTGTGGATTTGGCTTTCGCTGGTTCGTGCACCGATGCTCGCATAACTCAGAAGATCGGCATAATAGGGAGCGAGCAACGGATTCAAAAGCTCAGTAGCGCAAGGCACGTTTAAGTGATTAATTTCCAGCAACAGCTCTCGTGTTTTGTGTATCCCGGAAGAGGGATCATTGATAAAGCCAGTCCAGCCGATGGTGGTACGAGGTTTTTCCATGTAGGTACGCATGACAAGCAGCAGTTCTGGATGTTGTTCTTGTAGAGCTTTGAGGCGCTTTGCGTAGACAAGAGCCGCTTCTGGGTTATCGATGGAGCAGGGGCCCATGATGACGATAAAACGCTCTGATTGGCCGTGTAAGGACTCTGCGATTCCCGCGCGATGTGTTGCGATCTGTTTCTCAAGATCCACGGTCAGAGGCTGTGATAGCTTGGATTCAGCAGAGGTCGGGAGGATGTTGGTCATATTTCGGCCAAAATGAAAAGAAAGCATTATACCCGTATTCCGTCTATTCTGATAGTATGCGTTGAGTGCCAAGGAGGTCTTCATGACTACTCGATCAATTAAAGCCTTTATTGTTCTATCCTGTCTTGCTAGCTCACTGACGGCTTGTGTCATAGAGCAGCCTCGGCTGGCTAAAGACATGCCTAATTGGGGTAATTACAAATGCGTGAGCGTCTCACCGATAGGTGAGCATTTCACAGGTTGGTCTGTGTATCATGCTGAAGCTAAAGAGAATGCACTTGCCATTTGCCACGAAGCAACGAAAGAATCAGGTTGTCGGATCGACAGTTGCCGCAATGATGTTGTCAAAAAGCATAAGGTGATTAAGCATCGTGAGCGTAAAGAAAAGTCTCATCATTTTGAAAAGCATCGCTAGCCACCAGGGTGCGAGTGACCTCGATGGTTTTATTGACGAGCAGTAGATTTTTATTTAAAATGCATTCAGTATAATTAGCATCGCTGATAAGGGGTTTGGTATGCCGAAATGGGAAATAAAACTTTATGAAAAACGATCAGATGCTGTAGGTTTTACCGCTAAAGACTACTGCTGCAGCGGCGATATCTCAGCACCTAAGAAGCCAGAGAATGCCTCAGAAGGAGAGTGGGCCTTATTTTTAGATCAAATGTACAAGCATGTGCTTAAATCAAAAGCGTATGCTATTAGCGAGACCTTACAGAACAGAGATAAATGTTACAACCCATCTAAGTATAGATCTGCTATATCAGTCGATAATAAGTATCTTGACTTTCGTGAGGAATTAGCAAGCTGTGATGACTTGCTTGACAGATGGCGTGCTTTTCAAGGAGTTCCCACATTAGCTTCATTGGATCCAAAAAGTTGGGCTGGGCTCACTTTCCTTGCTGTTGGCTTAACGGGAGGGGCTATTGGTGGCGGATTGATTTCTGGTCATCAAATGTTAATTAATTGGGGGCTTTCAGCCTCTTTTAGTACTGCTGATATCGCTGGTTGCGCGGTTGCGGGCGTCGTTGTTTTATGCATGTTGGTCACTGCTGCCATTCTTATCGGTCAAGCAGCAACTGCACACAAGCAAATTAAAGCGTTTGAAAAGCAGGAGCATGCTGATCCGTTTCGTCTGTTTACTGTGACGGATCATAAAGATGACACTTTATCGACTAGCGATCATGCTCTTCAGGGCGCCGAGCAAGGCACTTAGTTTGAGCCAAAAATGGGGATTGCAGTTTTAGGCAGAGGAGTATGTGCTGGGGTCTCTAATAGAGTTCCAAGTATGAACTACACATCAAATTCACAGTTTTGAGATCAGGTTAAACGAAAAATAGATGAGAAAACGCAGTGTACATAACGTACATGAGTATTTTGAAGAGATTTTTCGTTTAAGATGAGCCAAAAATGGGGATTGCAGTTTTAGGCAGAGGAGTATGTGCTGGGGTCTCTAATAGAGTTCCAAGTATGAACTACACATCAAATTCACAGTTTTGAGATCAGGTTAAACGAAAAATAGATGAGAAAACGCAGTGTACATAACGTACATGAGTATTTTGAAGAGATTTTTCGTTTAAGATGAGCCAAAAATGGGGATTGCAGTTTTAGGCAGAGGAGTATGTGTTACAAACTGTTACGAAAGGTTACCGTCTAGTAAGGCAACTTCGCAGTGAGTGGTCGATAATGGTCACAGGTTCATGCCAGAGGCAGCGTCATGTCCGCTCACATAATGATCGAAGAAACGGATAATACTATTGGGAGAAATAGGTCCTTACCTCTACATATCGACCTTATCTATCCCGAAAAGCCTCCCCATACTTCTGACCTCGATTGGAACAACTTCCTAAAGCTGCATAGGCCGTTTACTATTTTCCGAGAGGTGGAAACTTTTGTTACTAAAAGGTGGATGGGTGACCCTGAGTATGTGGTAAAAGAGAAGGAGTCTGAGTTACCTGAACCGACGGAAACAAGTGACTCCTTGCAAATAAAGTGGTGTTCTCTGCATCAAACACCAGATGAAAAAGAAAGCTTACAAAAAGAAGATGCTGCCATAGATACTCATTATCGTTTGCTGTTGGGGGTAACGTTTTCTGGGGCAGCCTTGTCGATTCCTGGTATTTGTATGTTTGCTGTAGGCATTGTTATGCCTGCGCTTAACGCTCAGGCTCTCTCATTGTCGTTTGGTGTCCCAGGTGCGGTTATGTTTCTAGTGGGTATTGCTTTGATTGCTGGATCAGAATTCTTTTCTAAAAAAATAAGCAAGGGTGCGAAGAACAAGCAGGGTATTTTGAAGTGTGTTGCACAGCGTGCCGGCTTGTGGTCAGATAAAATTAGGGTAAGCTCAGAGGGTTCCCGCTCCCGCCCCAATTCACGTGGTCATGAAGAGGGTAAGGGAGGCGAAAACACTCCGCCTCTGAATTAACTCGTTACCAATCTAGACCGGTGTAATCATCCGATAAGGTGTAGTCCATTTCGTCTGTTTGATTCTCAAAATCACCCACTGAAATAGCATCACAGCTAGAATCCGTGACGCTGACTAAGCCACCGAAGAGCGTTTCTGTCATGGTTGCTGAACAGGTTTTTCCGTTATCTTGTTTGATGCTCAAAGTAATATCGCCTGTTTCTTTTCCAAGGCAAGCAATGGCTTTGCTGATAAAGTTGGGGTCATCAGCAGAGATATTAGAGGAGCAGGCGTTTTTTGTAGTGACAGTGATGCTGTCGCTGCTGGTTTGGGTTACCGTAATGGTTTCGTCGCTTTTAATGGATTGAATAGAGCCTGATGGTATAGTGATTTGTGTTTCCCAAGCGGGAGCTGTGACAGCAAAGGCAGAGCCACATAAGCAAGTCAGCCCGAGAGTGATGAGTGATTTTTTGATGGTCATGGTGTGTGTCCTTTTTTAGTTTACTTGGATCCCCAGCGGATTGCGTACCGCAACCGGGGGACGTGTTGTGTGTTGGATCCCCAGCGGATTGCGTACCGCAACCGGGGGACGTGTTGTGTGTTAGATCCCCAGCGGATTGCGTACCGCAACCGGGGGACGTGTTGTGTGTTGTATCTTCAGCTGGATCATTGCTAAAAAGAGTCCGAGACGCGCTTCTTACCAGAAGAAATTGTCGCTGAGGTAGTCATCTGAGAGATTAAAGCCATAGCGATCTTTGGTCTCAAGCACATCACCGGTTTTAATCCCTTCGCAAGTCGATGCTTTCACAGAGAGATCAATGGCAGCTTCAAGATTAATGTCGCAGTTAGAAGCATCTTCTTGTTGTAGGGTCACAGTGACGTTTGCAGCCCAGTAAGGGTAGTCTGGGTTGCTAGCAATCGTGAAGGAGTGAGGTGAGGTTTGTTGAACAACAAGGCCGTTATCGGCATTGATTGATACTATACTCATGTTTGGGATAGTAATGTTTTGTGACCAACTGTAATCAAAGTCTGCAAACGCGCTAGAGGCAGATAGTGACAAAAGAAAGGCTAAAGGAAGGTGTTTCATGCTGTTGCTCCGTAACATAAATGAAACACCATTGGAGCAAAGGATGACGCATAATGCAACTCGTTCATTCTGAGCGCCATAAAAAAACCGCCTAACGCGTTGCGGAAGGCGGTTTTACTTATGATAAGGTCTATTCTAGTTAGTGTCGACTTGATCATCACCAGCAAGGTCGGAATCAGAGCTATCATTGCTAGCTTGTGCAGCGGCATCTTTGCCCGCCACTTTATCAATAGCTTGTTGCAAGTATTTGCCAGGAACCGCACCCGCAAAGACTGCTAGCTGATCTTTTGTGACAGAGCCTTTGGTAGGCATGATATAGAAAGCTGGCGTGCCGTTGATGCGTAGCTTCTTAGCAAGACCGGTGTTTTCTTTTAGGAAAGCTTGTCCTTTTTTCCCTTCGATTTCTTTCATCACTGTCGATGTTAGGTGAACACCGGCTTGTTTGGCGGCTTTACGAACATCAGCGTCTTTCAGTTTTCCTTCAACGCGTTTAGCTTTGAAAAGGATGTCATGGAACTTGGCGTATTTATGCTGTAAGGCAGCAGCTATATCTACTTTTGCTGCGTAGACAGAAGCTTTGCCGAAGATAGGTAAGAGTCGGAAGACGACACGAAGGTCTTTGTTGTTAGCGATCAGCTTGTCAACGTCTTTGTACACCCGGTAACACATGATGCATTGATAATCGAAAAACTCAACCATCGTGATGGAGCCATTTGGGTTCCCAGCAACGGTGTTGTACATGGGGGTGCGCAAAGCGTCTACTTGTTCAAGAGCAGCATCAAATTTTGCTTTACGTGCTTTGAGTTGTTGGTCTTGCTGGTATTTTTGAACAGCCTGTAGGATGACTTCCGGGTTGTTCATAATGTAGTCATGAATATGTTGGTCTAAGCTGGTGGAAGAGGCTTTTGTAGCGGGTTTTTTGGAGGTGCTAGTGAGTGATTTTGTCGTGCTAGCTTTCGAAGGAGTTGCAGATCTTGCTTTGCCTGTTGAGGAAGTTGTTGCACTTGCTTTAACTGCTGGAGGAGTTGTGGAGCTCGCTTTAGCTGCTGTTGTATGAGCTGCAATAGCATTGCTGGATAGAGCAGCAGCAACCGCAATGGCAGCGTATGTGCTGAGTTTAGGGAAAAGTGACATAAAAAATCCTCCATGGGGTCAAAAGTCAACAGCTACCATTCTAGCGCTGAGTGCCCCGCGGTTCAAGCAAGATCATGAAGTTTGGGATTATTTTATTGTGAGGATTTTCGGGTGGATGGAATGGTTCGTTGCTAAGCAACGACTTCTCGTGCTTGCTTTCTAGTTCGGTTTGCTGGTGACCAGCGATGCAGTAAGTCGAGCAGTTCCTCGCGAAGAATGGGTTTTGCGATCACTTCATTCATCCCAACTTGGAAGCAACGCTCTTTGTCTTGTTCGAAGACATGAGCAGTCATGGCAATAATGGGTGTATCTTGACTAACTAGACGCGTTTTTCTGATGCGAGCAGTGGTTTCAAAGCCATCGATATCAGGGAGGCCAATATCCATTAGGATGATGTCGTGTTGGTTGCTGACAGAGTTAATGGCTGCGTTTCCACATTCGGCAATATTCACCTGGCAGCCAGCCTGCTCGAGCAAGCGCTGAGTAATGCGTTGGTTGATTGGGTTATCTTCAACAACGAGAACTTTCAGAGAAAGATCTTTCTTCTGGTTTTTTGGTAAGGATGTGCTAGTCAGCTCTGATTCAACAGGTTCTTCGGCGGTAAATGGGATGCTGCAGCTAAACGAAGAGCCTTTCCCAAGGGTGCTAGTGACAGAAATGTCGCCCCCCATTTGATGGATAATCTCTTTAACAACAGCTAAGCCTAATCCGATACCACTTTCTTGGCGTTGGTAGCCAGACTCTGTTTGTGAGAATCGTTGGAAGATATGGTGTAGTTTGTTAGCGGGTATGCCTGAGCCGGTATCTGTTACAGTTAGGTTGATGAGGTAGTCTTGCTCTCGGCGATGGATCAATGTTAACTGTAGGCTAACATGCCCTTGGTGAGTGTGGCGAACTGCATTAGCAAGTAATTGGTCAACCACTTGTTGAAGACGTTTTGTGTCTGTCAGGAGTTTGTTTGGAACCGTAGGATCATCCACGAAGTGGAGGCTAACGTTTGCTGTTTTGAGGTTTAATCGCGCTCGATTAAGTGCCTCTTGTAAAAGTGGCCTAATGGTGACGGGTTGTTTAGCAAGTGGAGTTTTGTTCGATTCGAGCTGCGTTAGCTCGAGCATTGAGGTTAGGGATTGCAAAAGATTTTTACCGGATTCAATAATGACATCCAGCTGGTCTTTTTGTTCTAGGCTAAGCTGAGATTGATGTAGAATTTGAGCCATGCCAAGGACAGCATTGAGTGGTGTTCGTAGCTCATGGTTCATCATGTCGAGAAAGTAGTTTTGTGAATCATGATCGTGTGTTTTCCAGGCGGCTTCACCGGACCAGGAGCTATGGGATGGTGTCGTTGGGTAAGAGTGCTTTGGCATGAAGATGTCGGTAGTTGATTGTCCATACGAAAGCGTAAAGTCTGGTTTCTTTTTCTTGATCCCTGGGAGGGGGTGAATCGAGGCGGCTTGGTTTTCTCGCGTTACAACACCGACAAAACCAATGCAACGGCCTTTATGGAAAATTGGGTAACAGGTCTCGTGGAGAGTGATCAGACCTTCTGATGCTGTCTGCAAGCGGTAATGCATCTCGAATGAGTCGTCAGCTTGGGGCGAGTCAGTGTAATGGATCCAGTTTTGAATGATTCGCTCATGATCATTTTCATGAATGGGGTTTAGCCAATTGTCTGGGTGAGTATAGAGAGAGTCAGCTTTAATTTGCCAAAGAGATTCGCAGGCTGCGTTGATGTAAAGGATACTTGAAAAATCGGGAGATCGGACCCAGAAGGCATCCTGGCTGCTCTCAGCCACGCGGTAAAAGTAGAGCCCAAGCCCATTGATGATTTGTTTGGCGTCCATTCGATTCCGTGTCCCTGTTAGTGTGCCATTATAACGGAGGTGCTGATAATGGAAAGAGTCGAAAACGAGACAATATCATCATGGAGAGCATTAATAAAGCCTTAAGGATTAAGAGCTTAGTCGCTGGTGTATATGGTCCTGTGAAAGTTGGGTTGTCGGTTATTTTGTAATCAAATTGACATCCTCCCCTCCATGAATGAAGGGGATTCCTATTACTAGGCTGGAACTAGGTTGCCCGTATCCAGGGGTTCCTGCTTCAGTGAAGTGGCTAATGCCTCTTCTCCACAGGCTAACACGGCATGCCCTGCCGCTTGAAATCGCCGAAAAAGTCATTGTCTCGTTTCTGCTGTGTCGGCCTGCGCTTCCGGTGCTCAAGCACTGCATGTGCGATCCGCTCCGGTTCTCGGTCCTCCTGGCAGAAACGAAACACTGCTCTTTTTCCTGCTTCTAGTATGTTCTTTGCTGCATTCACGTCTGCATTGTCTGTATGACCGCAGTGTGTGCAACAAAAGAGCTCTTGAGAGGGGCGGCTCACTTTATCAACGTGCCTACAAGCAGCACAAGTCTGAGACGTGTATGCCGCTGGGACCTCAATGAGCTCGCCACCCAGCCATTCCAGCTTGTAGGCTAGCTGGCGTTTAAGCTCTCCCCAAGCTTGATCCAAAATAGATCGGTTAAGGTCTGATTTGGCTTTAACGTTTTTTCCAGGAGAGTTGATGCTTCCTTTCGCTGATGCGCTCATGTTCGTGATTTTCAAAGCCTCAACCACAACCATAGCGTGGCTTTTGCTGAGAGCCGTTGATGCCTTGTGTTGAAAATCACGTCGAACGTTTGCTATCTTCGAATGGATTGCTTGAATCTTTCTTTTTTGCTTTTTCCAGTTTTCTGAAAATTTCTTTTTCTTAGCTAGCCTCCTTTGTGCTGTAGCCAGTTTGTCTCTCCATGCCTTAAAGGCATGAATAGAGTCGATGATTTGACCAGTTGATAGAGCAGCGAAAGACGCCACCCCTAAATCAATCCCAACGATACTTTTCGCTGAATGAATAGGCGTCTCAACGATTGTCGCTACTTGGAATGAGACATACCATTTTCCCGCTGATCGTGTGATGGTCGCGTTTTTTAAGGTGCCTTCAATCGCACGGCTCTTTTTAAAGCGAATCCAACCCAGTTTGGGTAATTTAACGCGACGGTTATCGATGTGAATGTGTTTAGGCTCAGGGAATCGAAAACCATCAGACTGGCCCCGACGCTTAAAGCGTGGCAAGCGTTTTAGAGGCTGGGATTTGTCGAAGCAATCCTTGAAAGCTTTCGAGAGATCCATGAGCTTCTGCTGGAGACATTGAGCAGGTGCTTCACGCAAAAAACCATACTCCTCTGAGCGTTTCCAATGCTTAGACCAGTAATCAACTTCGTGATACCACATTAGGGGCTGTTTACTCTCCAAGCGCTCTAAGTTCATACCCAATACTTTGTTCCAAAGAAAACGACAATGCCCAGCAATCACATGAAGCTGCTGCGCTTGGTCGGGCGATGGTTGTAGCCGAAATTTGTAGGCTTTTCTTTGGATCATGTGCCCACTATATCAAACTAACTGACAGCACAATACCGTATTTTTCAATTGCTTGAAGTTCGTACAAAGAATCCCAAAAAAAAGAGGTGCTCTGATCAGCACGCTATTATGCCAAAAGTGTCAATGGTGCTCCGATAGCTATTACTAGAGAATACATTGAAAACCAGGATATGACTAAGTCATAGCAAGGTGCGCCTTATATCCCCTCCATAAATGAAGGGGTTTTACGGCGCGTGGGATAAGGGGGTGTTAGGCGTTATTTTTTGCTGCTATGCGTCGTGAATGCTGGGTTTGCATATAACGTTTGATTCCCTGGGTAATGGCCATGGCTAACTTTTCTTGATAGTCACGACGAATTAAGGAGCGCTCTTCTCTGGGGTTTGATAGAAAGCCTGTTTCGATAAGTAATGAGGGAATGTCGGGCGATTTCAGTACGACGAAGGCAGCCTCTTCGACTTTGCTGTGATGGAGGTTGGTTACGTTGTCGAGTTGAGTCAATATGCGTTTACCAAGATCCATGCTTTCTCTAACACTTGCAGATTGCGACAGATCGATCAGTACACTTTTAAGTAACATGGTTTTATCGTCTAAGGAAACACCACCCAGCAGTTCCGATGCATTTTCTTTTGAGGCCAACCAATGAGCTGCTTCGCTACTTGCTCCGCGCTCTGAGAGAGCAAAGACAGAGGCTCCATGAGCGCGGCGTCTATGGAAAGCGTCAGCATGAACCGAAATAAAGAGTCGAGCATGATGATCCCTGGCAAACTTTAGGCGTTGCCTTAGGGTTAAGTAGTAATCACCTCTTCTCGTTAACACAGCCCGGTAGGGGGTGTAGCGGTTAATCTCTTTTTGCAAGCGTTTTGCAATCGCAAGAACGATGTTTTTTTCATGGTAGCCTCGAGCTCCTGTGGCTCCTGGGTCTTTTCCACCATGCCCTGGATCAATGACTATCACGGTGCGCTCTGGTGTGATAGGTGGTTGTGGAATGATTTGTTGTTTTGTTCGAGTTGGCCACAATGGCTTGGCTGCTTGTTCCAGGCGTGTTAGTGGATGATGTTTAGTGGAAGTGAGTGTGAAAAAGAGTTCTTTGTGGTTTGGGGTGATTTGATGATGAAGCGTCACGTGCTTGGCTGGTTGCTTAAGATCAATGACTAGTCGGAAGAGGGATGGGTTTGGGTGACCTGTCCGAATGCTTTTAACAAGTGCGGGGGAATTAACAACACGGCAAGGGTGTTTGGTGGTTACGGTGTGGTCAAGGTCTATGACTAATCGCGAGGGGGAGCTAAGTGAAAACGTATGGTAGGTGACTGGCTGAGTTGTTCGAAGGTGAATTTGGGTCCTGTGATTTCTTTCTTGTATGCGACAGCTACTAAGGTGCGCAGAAGCATCTGCCAATAACGGCATACAGGCTATGGTTATCCCTATTAGCCACTGGCGCATGAACGGTGTTCCTCTGTGATAGCTTCCTTGCTGTGACCCTAAGACTAGACGATTTATCCAAATCTTTCAAATGGTTGACGATAGTTTTTAGGGACTTTAAGTGTTCTACTTGAAAAGGTCAAGGGGAATGTTTAGTCGGTTTTGCGTTTCACTGGACAGCGTTATGCTGTGCTTTCCCTCATGCAGTGCAAAGTTGAGCTCATGGCTTGGTTTTGGGAGCGCATTGGGCACTTTGTCTGGCCATTCAACAAGCCAAACGCTGCTTGCCCTATCGGTGTCGCCAAGACCACTGTGGAGGTAGTCGTCGTCTCCATGGAGCCTATACACGTCTAAGTGATGAATATTGGGTTCGGTGTCGTAGCTTTGAATGATGCTGTATGTTGGGCTTGTAACGGAACCCGTATGGCCAGCAGCCTGGATGACCCCTCGAGCAAAGGTTGTTTTGCCTGCACCTAAGCCTCCCCGTAAGTAGAGGATGTCGCCAGGTGAAAGTCTCTCAAAGCAGTGTGAGGCTAGTTGCAGCATGTCTGCCTCTGTCGGTATCGTCAACGTGACTGTGGTCATTGGTGTTGCCTTCGTGTGTGTTTGGGTTTGGGGTGATAGTGGTAGTATGCTGCGGGGACGGAGCTCGCTACGCGATGCTTGAAGTTGCTTAGATAGGTTTGAGCAAGGTCAGGATCGTTGATGATAAGAACGTTTTCAGCGTTATAGCGATTGGCTGATACCGTGTAGTTAAAGGAACCTGTCTCGATGGTTTTTTTGTCAAGGATGAGGTATTTATTATGCGCGATACTAACGGTGTCATCGACCCAGATAGGAATATGATACTTCATGAGCGTTCGGATGACAGATCGGTCTTTAAATAAGCTTCGATCGCAGACGATTGCGATGGAAACGCCTCGTTGTTTCGCCCGGAGTAAGGCTCTTGCAATAGGCCAAGACGTAAAGCTGTAGGTGGCCATGTTGATGCTGCTTTTTGCGGCATTAATTAATGCAATCACTTGATTGGTGCAATGACCCTCAGGCGAGAAGCAGGTGTGATAGTTGCTTTTGGTGCTGAAATTTTTGCTGTAACTGTTTTGATGCACGAGAAATAGGTGGAGCATCATCCCAAAGGCTATTAGCAGGAATTGAACAGGCTTCGCGTGTATCACGGTTTCTTACTCTTCGGTTAGCACTAATTCGTCAGATGATGGTAATGCATCGCTCAGATCAACGCTTTCTATTTTTTGGAAACGACTGCTGATTTTCTTGGATGACGTGTGCACCAGCTCAACATCACTGTGGGCTTGGGCAATATGTTTTGCCAGTTGATCCATGCGTTTTTGAAAGCGATCGAAATCCTTATTGAGCATCATGAGATGTTCTTTAATAACGTGCACTTGCTGTCGTGTTGCTTCGTCTTTTAAGACAGCCCTGGCCGTGGTGAGTATAGCCATCATGGTGGTGGGGGATGCGATCCAAACGCGCTGATCATAGGCGTAATCAACGATATCCTGATGGTTCGCGTGAATTTCCGCAAAAACAGCTTCGGTGGGAAGGAACATAACGGCTCCATCGGAGGTTTCGCTTGGTAAGATATATTTGCTAGCGATTGCTTGAATGTGTGTGCGAATGTCTTGCTTAAAACGTTGTTGTAATTCGCGAGGAGTGTTGTCATGTTGGTGGTCTAGCAATTCTCGGAAGGTCTCCAAAGGGAATTTAGCATCGACGGCGATATTGCCAGTCGGTTGGGGCAAGCGTAGGAGGCAGTCGACACGTTTGCCATTGGATAAAGTATGCTGCAAAGAGAAATGATTCTCCGGGATCATATTGTGAAGTAAACTGCTGAGTTGAATTTCACCGTATGCCCCTCGAGATCGGTGGTCAACCAGAACAGTCTGTAGATCGGCGACATGTGTTGAGAGCTTAGTGATGTTTTGTTGCGCTTGATCAATGATGGTGAGCCGTTTTAAGACATCTTGAAATGTTTGCGTGGTTTGTTGGAAGCCGGTGTTAAGTTTTTTGTCGACTTGTTGCCCAATATCGGTGAGTTGGTGCCTGAGAATGGTGTTAAGTTGTTCATAGTGGAGGCTCGTGGTTTTCGCGTGTTGGTTGAGTGAGTTTGTGATCTCGTTGCGCATGTCTGTCATTCTCGCAGATAAGGTATGTTGCAAGTGTTCTTGCAGTTGTTGTTGGGCTTGTGCGCGTTCAACCTTCTGTTCGTCGTTGTTACGGCAGGTGCTTTGACGAAGAAAATGGCGGAGTATGAGGGTGGTTAGGATGACGCTCGCAGCGGCGGTGAGGAGGATAGTGAGAGTGATCGACATAGGGGAGGTCTCGGGTTGAAAGGATAGTCTTATCTATACCATGAAATGTACCTTGGTAATACCGTGATTTGTGGTAGAATGGTGTTCATTAAGAGCTATTTGCATCAACCAGGTATGTGAGAAAATAATAGTATATCAAATTGATACAGTTGAAAGTTAATATAGTCTCGAGGTGAGATGTCGACTTTTACTCAACTGGGACACTTTGGCAGAATAAAGTTTGGAAAGCTCTTCAAAGTGATTGAATTTGCGATCATAATGGGTCCCGCAGACGCGTGGGACGTGTTGTTATCGCGTTTTAGATATTTTGGAGAGAGTATGTTTTCAGGAAGTATGGTGGCTTTGGTCACGCCCATGCATGAAAATGGCGCAGTTGATGAGGCTGCTTTTGAGCGTTTAGTGGCTTGGCATTTAGAGGTGGGCACTGATGCCTTAGTGGTGCTTGGGACGACAGGTGAAGCTCCGGCGCTAAGCTCTGATGAAAAAGAGTGGCTGGTGAAAACAACCGTTTCCATGGTTCAAGGCAAATGCCCAGTGATCGTTGGCGCAGGATCTAATATCACTCAGCATACCGTTGGTCTGGCTCAAGAGGCAGTTGCTTGGGGGGCGGATGCTTTGTTGATCGTTACGCCTTACTACAATCGTCCAACTCAAGCTGGTTTAGTTCGTCATTATCAGGCTGTCGCAGAATCAGTGTCTACACCGATTATCTTATATAATGTTCCGGGACGAACAGGCTGTGATTTATTGCCAGCTACGGCGATTGAGCTGGCGCAGCTTGATAATATTGTCGCGATCAAAGAGGCCACTGGCCAACTGGAGCGAGTCTCTCAGATTTTGCGGGCCACCGATCAGCTTGCGGTGTTGAGTGGAGATGATGCTACTGCGTCTGCCGCTATGATGCTGGGTGCGAAAGGGGTTATTTCTGTGGTTGCTAATGTTGTCCCTGAGCTGATGAAACAACTGTGCGATTATGCCTTGGCAGGCAGAGTTGAGGATGTTAAAGCCTTGGATCAGATCTTGTCGCCGCTTTACTCTCATAGCATGATTAATCCTAATCCGATTCCAACTAAGTGGATGCTTGAGCAAATGGGTTTAATTTCCTCTGGTATTCGATTACCATTGGTCCCGCTGGAGCAAGCTTGTCATGATTTTGTGATGGCTGCGATGAAAGCTTTGAATATACCGTTAAAAGCCTGATGATTTGGAGGGGTAGATGTTAAAACGGATTTCTACGTTGTTGCTTGCAGGCATGACTGCTGGGTTAGTGGGCTGCCAAAGTGCTCCGAACACAGATGGTTCGCTGATTCATGTGGACGATAAAACGGCCCAGATAAAACCCGCAGCACAATACTACCCAGTGCCTGCGTATCACCCAAAGGCGACCGAGGCGCAAGCAACGACGATTCTGCCACCAGGTCAAGACTTGGGCCCATTCAAGAAAGGCCATCACGCAGCTGCACCTCAAGTGTCTGCTGAGCCGGTGGCTGATGTCACTTTAGTGTTGCCTATGGGTAAAGCCTGGGCTAGGTTGAACGCTGCTTTGATTAAGACGCCTTACCAAGTTGCCGATAAAGATGCCTCCATGCGAGTCGTCTATGTGTTAGATCGATCACAAACGAACGGACGCTTGACTCGTAACACCCCGATGTATCGTATCCAGCTAGTTAAACAGGGCGGTCATGCCCTCGTCAAGCTGACTTCTAGCGATGAGACAGCGTTACCAGTATTGACTAGTAATGCTGTGTTGCGAGCTATTGCAAAAGGCTTATAAATCGTTTGTTTTGGTTTTGCGGCTCTGATTTTTTATATAGAAATTAGAGCAATCAAGTAAATTGTAAGAAACTTCCTGTTTTAGCAAGTTTCTTGCATTTTGTGGTGTGGTCAAAGCTACATAGATCTTGATAGCCGACTAGTAGACTTCTTCACGTTTTTTCTTGCCTAGCCAGGCTTGGAAGCTGTTATCGGTCTCACCGAGGGGCTGGTTGTTTTGCTGGCCTCTAGACTGACTCATTTCTAACTGCTGCATGATGTTTTTAATAGCGTTTAGGGTTTCGCTGGTCTGAGCGTTCTGGTGTTTGTTGGTTTTGGCTTGTTGCTGGAGGGAGCGAATCAACTCTTCTTGCTCCATTACCTTCCTTTGTAGTTGATGATTATCACTGCGGGCTTTATGTGCCAATGCTTTGTTCTCTTCTAGCTCTTCTAGTGTTGTTTCGTGGCTTCGAGCAGAGGTGTCAAATTCTGTTTTGATGGTTTCAAAATCACCTTTTAGTTGCTGATGGAGGTTTTTGGTTTTGGAAAGCTCATCACTCAGCTGTTGGTTGCAGTAAAGTAGTTTGCTGTTCGTTCTTTTTTCGGTGTCCAGTTGCGCTTCCAGTTGTGTGAAGCGGTCTTTGAGTTCAGCATAGATCTTTTGAATACGGCGAGTGGCTTGAGTGGTTTTCAGTATGCCAGCTTGCAGATCGGAAATGGGGTCGTCTCCAGAATCGTTGATGGTGAGTGTGTGGAGCTCATTGTTAGGCTCTTCCTGGTGATGCCTTTCGGGAGAAACCCGCTTAGAGGACCACTTATCCTCATTTAAGTCAGCGATCGTTGACGCTTGCACTTGTTCGTCCATGTGACACTTCCTGTGTTAATTTGGCTACTAACCCAAAGCTTATTTTAAAGGCCTGTGGTTTTGCTAATTGCCTTACCGTTTGAACGCTTAGTATAACCGCTTTATGCTTCTTGGCAAGAGTGGAGAGCACTCTTAGCGAACCTTTTAGCTTAAACACAAAAGGTATTCTTTTGCGAATAAAATAAACCTTTTTTGCTGCTTAAGTCTGCGTTTCAGAGTGAAAGAGCTTCTCTGTGTCTGTTTTTCGTGTATACTCACGAGCCTGCTTATAGGGAAGTGTATTTTCAATGAAAGCTCACTTGGACCATTTAGCGTCGCGTCACGCCAAAACCATTGACCTAACGATTGATCGAGTGCGGTCGCTGTACGATCAACTTTTTCCAGATAACTGGTCGTGCCCAGTTGTTGTGGTTGCTGGTACTAATGGGAAAGGTAGCGTTTTGTATACCATGGATGCAGTCTATCGAGCGGCTGGTTACAAAACCGCTCGTTACACCTCTCCTCATCTCAGGGATTTTCGTGAACGTTTAACTGTCTCGGGTCAGATGTTACCCGAAGATCGTTGGCTGGCTGTGTTTTCTGAGTTGCACGCTATCAAAGCGTCTGAAGCCTTAACTTTCTTTGAATTCATCACTCTCGCAGCTTTAATGCTAGCTCGCGCTGAAAGTCCGGAGGTGTTGCTGCTTGAGATTGGTTTAGGGGCACGGCAGGATGCAGTGAATGTGGTTTCCAGGGATCTGTCTGTTATCACGAATATTGCACTAGATCATCAAGATTGGTTAGGTGATACGCGCGATGCGATAGCTTATGAGAAAGCCGGAGTTGTTAAGCCGGGGGTGCCACTGATTTTGGGTGAGTTGGATGCGCCGCCTTGCATTGAAAAAGAAGCCTCACAGCAAGGTGCTCCCTGTTTTTCTGTGGGTCGAGACTGGTCGTACTGTTTATCCATCGATACGCGATCTGAGATGTTATTTTGTGCGGATGGAGGGGATGCTTTGTCTTGCCGACTTCCAGAAGGCATGCAGCCAGGAAACATAGGAACAGCCTTAATGGCGATAGAAACATTATCGGATCTTTTGCCAGTGACCGAGCAGCAGAAGGAAGAAGGAATTAAGGCGATGCGAGTGCCAGGTCGACAAGAGCGGGTCATGATGAATGATACGACTTACATTTTGGATGTGGCTCACAACCCACAAGCGGTTGAAAGTTTAGTGGACTCCTGCATTCCAGCTCGGCAAGAAGGGCGAGTGTGGTGTTTCTTTAGCGCCTTACAAGGGAAAGATGTCGCGGGAATGTTAGCCCCGTTTCGTGACGTCAATGCTTGCTGGATGCTGTTTCAGCTAGAAGGGCAGCGCGCGCTACCGCTTACTGAATTAGAGTCTGTTTTTGATGCAAACTATCAGAATTACGCTTACAAAAGTGGCGATTTGGAGGCTTTGTGGCTACAATTGCACGAGAGGATAAAGCCTAAAGACGTGGTATTGGTCTTTGGGTCCTTTCAAGTAGTGGCAGCATTGATGCCGTACCTGACATCTGGGGCTGAAGGAGAGAACCATGAATGAGCCCATAAAAAAACGATTAATTGGCGCTGTTGTGATTGCAGCAGTAGGTGGTCTGGCGTTGTCATTTGTGTTGCATGATTCGCACCCGACCTATCCTGAAGGGGCTAGGGTGGCTTATCAAGGGGCGGCATCTACGACAAGCCCATCGGCTAGCACACAGGGATCCAGTAATGATGACGCCAACACTCACCTGTTGATTTTACCTAAAAAACACCGTGATTTTCAGACAGTGGCGATGGGCTCATCAGAGCATCCTTTGCTGTCCACTCATCCAGAAAGCTCAAACCAGGGTACGTGTCATTACAAGCCTGAAACACATAGCACTGATTGCGACGAGCCTGCCTCAAGCTCGGTCAAGCAAGACCTGGCTCCAGCTCAGACTGATCCGCAGTCAGAGGAGCTTAAAAACTTGGTGAGCCTTTCTAAGCCAACGAATTCACCTGTGTTACCAAAGGCAGCTGCCGACGAGGGTGTGTCAGCCAATGCCCCCTCTGAAACTGCTCAACCACAGCTGACACCCAAACCAGCCACTGAAAAAGGCTCTTCTAAGGCTGAACCCAGTCAAGTTTCACCTCCATCTGTAAAGAAGCAAGAAAATCTTACAGCTAAAAACGCTGATCATTACTTGCTCAGACTGGCAACGTTTAAAGTTAAATCAAATGCTACCCATTTAACACAACGCTTGAAGACTCAAGGACTTCCAGCGCATTCAACACTTGCTCATGCAGCCGGTACCACGTATTATCGGGTGGTCATCGGGCCAGCGAATCAAGGATTGGTTAATAAATGGAAGAAGGATTTAGCGCTAACTGAACATTTACAGGGCTGTGTTGTTAAAAAATAGTCTACAATAGTACTCAGGAGGTACTATTTATGGTTTTTTCTTGGCTAGATTACCTTTGCGGAGGTATCGTGGCGATCTCAGTCATCGTCAGTTTTTTTCGTGGTTTCGCAAAGGAAATGATTTCTTTGGTGGCTTGGGTTGTGGGTGCTATGCTCGCTTTTACCTATGCACCAACTGCTCAAGCATGGTTCTCATCCTGGATTAGTGTTGAAACTGTTCGATTTGTGATTGCCTTCATTGCCATTTTGTTGGTTGTGTTGCTGATAGGTTGCTTGGTTAATAAGTTGATCAGTTTTTGTGTCAAGCACATTGGTTTAAGCTTTTTTGACCGCTTAGTGGGTGTCTTGTTTGGCCTGGTTCGCGGTGTCTTTTTAGTGGTCGTCATCTCCATTTTTGTGGATAGCCTCCATTGGCAAGACAAACCTTGGGCTCAGCGTTCGATTGTCTTACATAAAACCAAACCGGTTGCGGTTTGGGTGGGCGAGATGCTTCCTGAAGAGGTAAGCTCAGTCCATGGCTGGCTACACACTCAGGGTGAAGACGAAGATAAGCAGAACGATAAGAGTTAATTACCCTTTAATGAAAGACGCGCCTCGTGTTCGATGAGTCACGTCTTTCGCCAGGTCATTAGGCAGTTTTTCTTGTAGAGCAGTCGTCAGCTTCAAAGCTGCATGGCTTAGGCTTTTGGGTTTTGCTGTTATTAAAAAGTAGATACCTAGGCTTAAGCTCAGCAATCCAAAAACTGCTACGCTTAAGGTGATAGGATCTGTCCAGCCTAAGTTTGAGCCTAGTCCCATCTCCACGATGACAGAGACAAGCCCAGTGACTAAGGCTGCAATACCGGCTGCTTTTAGTTTAGGAGAACCCGCCCCGGGGTATTGTTTGGCGTGTTTCCTATAAAGGTTGACGGCATCTTGACGGATTTTTGGAATATCATCCAGGAAACCAGCTAAGACAGCAATCAGGTGTTGGTTGAGTGTCTCGTTAACACTGGTTTGTTCGGACGTAGTCTTTTCGATTAAAGCTTGGAGGTGTTGGCGAGGGGTATTGATAGCCGCAAGTTGGAGTCGATGCACATTTCGATGTTTTGAAATTCCTTCCATGGTTTCAGGGGTTTTGTAACCTAAGAGGGCATCGTTATCAACGTCTTCTGCAATCGATAAAACGGTCATTGATTGAAAGGTTTGTTTATCTTTGTTTTGAAGGTAGTGAAAGTGTCGGATTAAAGCTTCTTTTTCTGTTTGAAAGTGTTTTCTTATTTTCTTATTAAATGGCTCTAAATGCGCATCAATATGGTATAGGAAGCTAGGTGCAAGGAAAGATCTAAACACTGCGTCTGTAGTTTGTGGAGACGCATTCTTTCGCTTACGTCCTTGTGTGATTTGAACTGCCGCCTCAAGAGCTTTGCTAAGTAGGTCCTTAGGGTTAGGCGTTGCAAAAAGTTTAGGTACGTCTTTAGGCACGATGTAGTCTCCTTGTGGGCATAGCTGTTATCAAAACATGATTGATACCCAGGGTACGATTCTAGGGTTTAAAAATCAAGCATCGGGCTTTTTAGTGTCAGTGATCACAAGTGCTCGGAAAGGCAATCTGTTCTGCTTCCTCATCAAAGGATTGGTCTTTATTCGGCGCTTTGCCCGTGCATACCACTTTCCATTCATCACGCATGGCTTGATCGAACAGTCTGCACCAACGAGGTGTTTTGTCGCTTGAGTCAGCTGGTATATCTTCTTTGTATGCTTTGACGAGGCTTTTTATTAGCGTGCTAACAAATACAGGGCCAATGTATAAGAAGAAGCGATACACTTGTTCAATAATGTTTGTATGGCCGTGCATAAAGCACATGTCAGCACCGCCTTCATTAAGAGAGGCTGATATGGTTGTTGCTGTAGATTCTGCCACTTTATTGTTAGCGTTCATCGCTAATGAGCTAGAAATTAAATGCGCAATGAAAAAAGCTGGTAGCATAGCCACGGAACTAACCGCTAAGACGCAGTCCACAGCGGTGGCAAAAACCAATCCGATGCAACGCAACAAAGCGATTTTACCTTTGGATGCTCGTTTAAAGTTTTCACGAATTTTCGTGTAAAAAACCGATTTAAGATGGTCGCGAACGTTGATAAAGAAGCGCTTGATATCATCTAAGGTGATTTTATTAAAAGACTCAATCATGTTCATACCCATGAACACACCGATATCACCGCCCATGTAAAAACCAGCTGAGACATTAACAAGGGTTGATGTGGTTGCTGATAGTGTGCCGCCTAGGAGTGTTTGAACACCAGTGATGGCATAACCGGCATACGAAGAAAAGCCAAAGGAGCAGGCGATAGCAATGGATGCAACGATCAGCATGGGTAAAAAGACATGCAGGAATATTTTGCCCCAGGCTTTTTTCTTTTTGAGTTCTTTGAACTTGTCAATGTAGTCTAAAAAGAGGCGTTTAAATTTGTTTTGTGCGATGATTTTTACAAATTCGTTGGAGATGTAGAGCATCACAGCAAACGCTGCGAAGGCAGCCACGCCATACACAAACTGAGTGCCAATGGCAGTAGCAGACCAGCTGCCAAGCATTTGACTGAACACATCACTAAAGCCAAAGAAGATCGATGGTGCAGCCGCTAAAGGAAGCAAGAATCGACCAAACACAGCAGCGCAAATTTTCTTTGTTGTTATTTTCTTTTTAAGAGTCACATCTCCCGCATCATTCATCATCGCTTTTGCAAGTGAATGGAGCATGCGGTCATGCTGCTGTTCATTGTCAAGAGACTCTAGTAACGCAAGAGTAAGGCGTGCTTTATCAGAATGGGTCTTTGCATCTTTATTATATAGTTCAAAAGCATTTTCATTCATCCAGTGCCACTCTAGCAGCTTGAGCATATGCTGAAGTTGCTTGATCGTGGCAATTTTATTTTGTCGATTTTCTTCTCTTTCTTCTTTGCTTTGGAACTGTGATTTCGTAGCCGCTTTAAGTAAGTTAAGTTTGCCGTTTAGGGTGTTGATAGTGTCGATGCAGTCAACAAGCCCTTTGTAGGGATGCTCCAAGCGTTCTTTGATAAGATCAAGAATATCGTCTTGGTGGTGTTTGAGCTCGGCTGCTACTATCAGCAGGCGAGAAATGTTTGCTTCACGGGTATCTTTGTCCAAAGACTCCGTCACGTATTTTTTAAGGGTGTCTATCTTGCTTTCTTGTTTTTGTTCTTCGTGGTGATGATGATGCTTGCAGTTATCTTCCTCGTTGATTCTATCAATCAAGTCCAATAGCTCTTTGGATCCAGTGTCTTTTTTAATAGCTCGTTTATGGTCGTAGCTGACCTCTTTTAAATGCTCCTTCAAGATCATCTTAAAGTTGGCAAGACCTTCAGCCATTTCGGCACGATAGACCTCCACCTCGATCCCAACAGAGAAGAGGCAGGTGAGTGAGCCTAGGCTCCAGCGTAGGGCTGTGGGGATGTTTGCGACTGAGACAGACATGATCAGCGCCAACTGACACATGGTGTTGACAAACGTATAGGCTGCTTCGTTTGCAAGGCCTGCTGTGATTAGGATGATAGAGCCAGCTGTGCGTGCTCGTTCTAGGTGAGGTTCGGTGGCTTTCTTTGGCTCAGCGACTCCGCTTGAATTAATAATGGCTTGGAGTGCAGCATAGTATACACCTAGTTGATCATTTAACTCTTTGATTTTCTTATCACGAGCAGCTTTCTTTTTAGCCGCTTCTTCTTTGCGTGATAGGGCAAGCTCGGGCTCCAGGTGTGTCTTGTGGTGGTGATGGTCGGCTATTACAGCAGTGGAATCGTTTAGATAGGCCATACTATTCATCTCCGAGTGGTTGTCGCTTTAAAAGCCTGTAAATAAGATCAATTCTCATTTAAGAGGGCATCTTAATGAAAACTATTCTCATTTGCAAGCCGGAAATTGTGCAAATGTTAGTCAAATTGACGGTAGATTAGACCATATTTTGATCGCCTTGTCACCACTTTTTGCTAGGCCTCTCAAAAAGGCGAGGAATATGAATTCTTGAGGCCGTTATCATCTAAAGTCGTTGATCTTATTTTTTACTTTTTCTTCGCAGACGCATGTCGAGCGCGCTTTTCGATGTCGATGTAGCGGTCAGTGATGGCGCCAGAACCATGACCTGCGTCATCACGAACGTGCTCACGTGGGCGATGTTTGACGTCGTCAGAGATGCCGGTGTGCCGCAACCAGTGGACGGTGGCTGCGCGCATTTGACGGGCTTCGTCTTCGAAGCCATCCGTGAAAAGCTGTTCAATGGCCGCATCATAGCAAAGCTGCACGATTTTACGGATACTTGAAGTATTTGTTATGCCGCCTGATCCTCGTTGCTTAGGAATGAGTGGTGTGTAGTCATCAGCAGAGGGTAAATCGGATAAACCTAAAAACAATCGATAACGCTTAAGCGAAGCAAGCATGGAATCACTGACGGCTATATCACGTTGTTTGTTGCCTTTACCTAAGGTACGAAACCACCATAAGCCATCATGATCTTGGAAGAAATGCGCCATGATGGGTGACCAGCGAGTAGAGACACACAGCTCAGACACACGTAGATACATGCTGTAAAGACAGCGTATGATAAACAAACTACGTTCATGGGTGTCAGGATCATCAATCGCCAAGCGTTCGGCAGCTTCACTCAAATATGTCCACTGTAATTCCGATAAACGTCGAACAACAGACGGCCCTTGCTGTTGATTAGTAAACTGACTTTTCTGGCGAATTTGAGCCACCGGATTGCTGCCTATCCATTGTTCTTGAATCATGAAATTATAAAAGCTGCTCAAAATGGCAAAGGCATCGCTAATAGCGGAAGGTGAGAGTTGTTGCTGTTTGTTCGTGATGTTTAGAGGATCCTCACGCTGTGATTTGGGAGGGCGTTTCACAAAAGGGCGCCAATCGGGGTTTGGTTGGCGTTCTCCGTCTTTTGATACAAAACGAGGTAAGTGTTTTTGACCAACCCATTCTTGGGGCGGTGACTGACAAAAACGAATGTATTGCTCGATGTCGTCTCGGGTCATGGCTGTGACCGCTTTCTTCTTGATGAGAGAAGACCATTGGCATAGTCGTTCCACTTCACGTCGATACGCGTTGAAGGTGGGTTGACTACCTCGGTAGCATTTTAAAAATTGCAGGGCTTTGTCGTAATCCTCTTTTTTGTAAGAAGACGTAGATGGACTACCGTGATCGAGAAGGTGATCAAGATCATCAAACAAAGGAATAGGTTGAGCCATGAATCCTCCAATAGTTACTCAGCGTGTAGAACGCGTATGGGGTCAAGGGATGAAGCACGAAGAGCGGGGTAGAAGCCGGATAGAATACCGACAAACGTTGAGACGAGAAACCCTAAAATAATAGGGCCGCTGTAAAAGAATATCTCCCAGTGATTGTGCTTGCCGATTCCTAAAGCGATAACAACGCCGACAACAATACCGATGAATCCACCGATCAAGGTTAGCAAAATGGATTCAATGAGAAACATGCTTAAAATGTCTCGTCGAGTGGCGCCTATTGCCATGAGCAAACCGATTTCTCGTCGTCTTTCGGTGACAGAGACGAGCATGATATTCATTACGCCGATACCACCCACCAACAATGAAATACCCGCAATAGCTGTTAAAAGTAACGATAAGGTTCGACGTTGTTTGTCGATGATATTAATGACTTCTTTGGGGTTTCGGAATCGGATGCGCGCTTTCGGGTAAAGGTGCTTAAAGATGTGAGATAAGTGTGTTTGAGATCTATCGATATCCGCATCAGGTTTCAGTCGAATGACAATTTGGTTTAATTTTGCGTAAGCAGAGCTGGCTAGTAAGCCAGGCAGTGGAACCAGAAGGCTTTTGTTGATGTCGAGGTAAACTAAATAGCTGGGCCTCCATGGTTTGAGTATGCCGACAACCGTATAGATAATATCCCCTACTTGAACTTGATGCCCCATAATGGAGTGGTGCGTATTTTGCTTATAGCTTCGAGCCAGCTTATTCCCGGCAACACCAAAATGATTATGTCGATCCCATTCATTGACGTAGCGGCCTTCTTTTAAGTGTGTTCTCATGACTTTCGGGAAGGTATTTGTGATGCCAACTATGGTGCCGTTGATGGTTTTTCCGGCTGTTTTAATCCTTTTGAAAGAAGAGGCATAAGGAGCAATAGCATCAACAGATCGGCTGCTGGCTTTAATGATTGGCATGTCTTCTAGGGCTGGTTGCTTGGTTTGGGTGTCTTTTTGATTGCGTGAGCCACTGGAAATATTAACGGATAATATGTTGGTGCCTAACGACTTGAATTGAGCGAGAGCATGTTCTGTGGCCATGTTTCCAGTATAGAGTAGTGCGACAACAGATCCTGTTCCCACTAAGATGCCAAGGATAGCCAGGATGGAGCGTAATCGTGCTGTAAGCAAGTTTCGAATAGAGTGTTGGAAGCTTAGCCATATATTCATGTATCCCCCTTACTATCACTACTGATTAAGCCATCCTGAATTTGAATAATGCGATCACATTGTTTAGCAACGTCTGGGTCATGGGTGACAATAATGACCGTTGTTTGGCGCTCACGTTGTATGGATTTAAGCAGGTTAAGCACATCTTGGCTGGTGTTTGTGTCTAGTGCTCCAGTAGGCTCATCTGCCAAGATAATGTCAGGGCTACCGACCAGAGCCCTAGCAATGGCAACGCGTTGTTGCTGGCCACCAGACAATTCATAAGGGCGATGTTTTTCGTGGTTTTCCATGCCAACATCAGCGAGCATCTTCCGTGCAATGTCAACAGGGTTGTTAGGTTGCTCTTTACGATAACGCAAGGGAAGCATCACGTTATCAAGGGCATTAAACTTGGGTAACAAAAAAAACTGCTGGAAAATAAAACCGATTCTTTCGTTTCGCCAATGCGCACGTTCGTTAGGATTCAGTGAGGTAACATCAACCCCGTTTAGGCAATACGTTCCTTTGCTAGGTCTATCAAGCAATCCCATTAAGTGCATGGCTGTTGATTTTCCAGATCCAGAAGGACCAACAATAGCAACCAATTCGCCGTGATCGATTTGAAGGTTAATGCCTTTTAGGGCGTGATAGCTGATTGTCCCGTTGTGGAAGGTTTTCTCTACGTCTTTATAATCAATGAGAGGTAATTTAGTCGTCATGAAGAATTACCTGCTCACCTGGTTTAATCTTTCCGTGAATAATGACGTGACCGTCTGGTGTGGTGTTGCCAATTTGCACGGGAACAGTTTCTTGTTTTCCATTGTTTAAGCGAGTTACAACGGTCCTTCTACCGTCTTCTTTTAAGGCGCTCATGGGAACAAGCAGTTGATCCTTGTCACTGTTTTTAATACTGACTCGACAGGTCATTCCAATACGGACTTGATCTAAACCAACCACTTTATCTGATGGATTCACGGTGACACTGACTTCAAATTGACTTCCAGAACCACTATTGCCATGCTTTGGTGTTGCCTGGGAAGAGACGTGTGACACTTTGCCGTGTAAGGTGATACCTGGGAACCCATCGCCAGTAATGGTGACAGGCATCCCAACCTTGATTTTATTGATGGATACCTCACTCACGTTGATGGTGGCTTTATAGCCTTTTAAAGAGCCGATAGTGAGAATGGTTTGGCCTTCCTTGATATCTTTACCAACGGCGAGTTTTTGGCTTCCTTTTTCGCCAGTTTGACCTGGGTATAAGGCGATACCGGTTAGCTTGGATCTAATACCATAACCTTTAAGATGATAGCTCAACATTTTCTTAACATCGTCGATATTGCCAAGCTTAATCGACTCGACTGTGTCTTTATTAATGTGTGCCTTCTTTAGCATATCTTCTAGTTCAATTTTTGCTTGATAAAAGGCGACAACGTCTGAATTGAAACTGGATTCAGAGCTAAGATAAGTGTTTCTTTGGGTGACGCCTGCTTTGTAAAGCATTTTTGTCCCAGCAAAGGTTTCTTTATCGTTATTGTATTTGTCTTTTGCTGTTAGGTATTTTTGAAATGCCGTTTGAAGAGATTTGCTAAACTCCGATGATTCTAGCGTCATTAGTAAGTCGCCCTTATGGACTATCTGGCCATAAGAAAAATTCATGGATTCTATGTGACCGCTAATGGGACTGTTGATGGCTACTGTTTTGATAGGCATTAGCTTTCCTACAAAGTAGAGGGAGTTATGAATGTTCTTCTTGTTGACTTTGCTTGTGTGGAACGGCGTTGCAAATGCCACAGATGAAAGCATCAAGGTTGTTGATAGCAGTAGTTGTTTAGCGCAAGACATCGGGTAAATCCTTGAGGGTAATGTGCCAAAAATCAAGAGTGTCACTCATGTAGTCATACAATGACTGGACGTTTTTCAGGTAAGAGACTTGGTTGGATACGAGTGTATTTTGAGCACTCAGTAAGCTCGTACGATCGGTGTTAACTTCAAACATCGTTGTTTGCCCATATCGCAATTGAAGTTTTGCATTATTTAACACTTCTTGCGAGAGCTTAACGCTACGCTTTGCAATGCCAACCGCTTCATAGCTGGTTTTAATGTTTCGGTAGGTTTGTGTGACATTGCGAATGAGAGTGAGTTTATCGTTTTGTGCTGTTATTTTAGCTTCTTCGTAGGCAGCGCGAGCGGCGATCAAGCTGTTTTGGCTGTCGATATCATTGATGGGTATATCCAGAGATAAGCCTACGCTTAAGGGGTGTTGGGTTGTGCTTACCGTTCCCGTGGACGATGTTAGGGTGTTGCTGTAGCCAGCGGTTAAGTTGACTTGCCATAGTCTGGCATCTCTAGCTGAAAGAATCGCTTCTTGCGATGTTTGTAGTTGCATTAATGTGGTTTGGTAGCTGATGTTGTTTTTTAAGGCTCGCTCAATGCATTCTTTAAGGGTCGGTAGTTTTACTTTTTTGTCGACGATGGTTGTGTCGATGGAGATGTTAGAGTAAATGTTTAGACCAATGGTTTGCAGGTATGAGGTATAGGTTTGCTGTAGGCTTTGAAGTTGTGAAACAACCTGGTTTTTGGTGCTTGCCAAGCTCGCTTCAGCTTCAATGAGGGTACTCTTACTGCTTTGTCCGGCTTTGTATTCGAGTCGAGAGCGCCTAACTGAGTCTTTCGTATCGTTGTAGGAGTGCAGGGTATTTTTATAGCTGAGTTCTGATTCAATCAAACCCCAATAACCTGTCGTGACGCTGTCGACCAATGAAATGACGTTTGACTTGTAGGTCATTAAAGCAATTTTGTAATTGCGATCGGATTGGATGTAGGGTAGGTCAGCGACTTTACCCAGACCACGAAGAAGAGGTTGGGTTAGATTAAAGCTATAAGTGCTAGTTCCGCCACTACCTAAGCCCGTGTTTGAATAGCTGACTGAATATTCGCCGCCGTATCGGGTTTTTAGTGATGCTGTGGTGGTGCCAAGGCTGGTGGTGCTTGTTCCTTCACTGGAGCTAAAGCTCACATCCAGATCACTAATTTGCGGGTATAAGTGGCTTTGCGTGGTTTCGTGAGAGAACTTGCTGGTGACTAGGGATATATCGCTATTGGCAATGGTGCTGCTGTAACGTAGAGCCAACATTAATGCTTCATGGATGGATAGGGTTTTAGCTTTTTGTTTTGTGGCTTCAGGCGCAGGTAGGCTGTTGTAGCGTTGAGGAAGGTGATTGGTCAGGTAGCGATTGTCCCAGCCGTATTTGAGGGGCTTTGGTAGTTCTGCTGTGGTTAAGGTTGTGCTGACGCCTGTATCAGGGATATTTAGCGGGTAGTCAAAACTGTTCTTATCTTGCCCGTAGGCAAAAAGAAAGCACCCTGTGGCCAAGGATATGGCGAGTAATTGACGAAAGCTGAACAAATTCATAGTGTTAAGGGGTTGGCCCAAATACCTAAGTGTACCAAATTTTATGGGTAATTGCACGTTTGGTTATTGTCATCCCTGCTCTTTTCTGTCATTCCTGCGAAAGCAGGAAACCAGTTGTATTAGAGCGGGCATAGCCCGCACACTCAGGCGTTCACTGAACGCCTAAACGTGCTCGCAAAGCGAGCATTTGACATAACTGGATCCCTTTTTTCAAAGGGATGACAAGGGTGCAAAGATGGGAACTTGGCTTGTAGAACACTGATAAAAATACAGGGCTTAGCTGCAGTAAATTCTCAGATTTGAGGTCAGGTTAGACAAAAAAGCGATGAAAAAGCGCAGTGTACATGCGGGTACATGAGCATTTTGAAGAGATTTTTTGCCTAAGATGGACCAAAGATGGGAATTTGGCTTGTAGAACTCATGAAGATGGTGGCCAGACCCAGAATCGAACTGGGGACACAAGGATTTTCAGTCCTTTGCTCTACCGACTGAGCTATCTGGCCTTAGTGTCGTGTTGACAGGTTGCCCATTAAAGCCTGCCATGCCTTAAGAGTCAAGCGGTTAAAGGAAATTATTCCTTTGCATCGACGGGCTGATAACCCTCAGGCTTGTCTGTCTTTTTCTCAAACAGGAATTGTACCATTTTCTCTCTGAGGAAGCGGCGAGCTTCAGGGTTGATGAGGCTTAAGCGATTTTCATTGATATGCATCACCTGCACATCCAGCCACGATTGCCAGCAGTCAGTGCAGATGTCATTTAGAATCCGTTCCCCCAGCTCACCTGGGAAGGGCGCCTCAGTAAGCGCGGTGTTGTTTTGATCGCAGTGATGACAGGCTGTGAGGTTCATGAGGGTTCTCCTAGGTGATGTCAGCGGTGATGAGTTTTTTTAACACGCGCTCGAAGGGTTTGGCAATCCCGCGATCTGGGATAGCATCGATATGCACCCATTCCCATGTGCCGTTTTTGGGTGTTTTACGTTTTGTAAGCGTGAGATGCTGCGGGGTAATGATGAGCGTTTTATGGCTTAACAAATGCCTAAATGATCGTTTTTTTCGGTATTCAATCACGGTTTTTTTTGGGAAGCCTTGTTCCGTGAGCCAATCGATAGGGCTTAGCTCAGTGTCTTCTAATTGCGGAGGGTGCCATAATCCACCCCAGATGCCGTTGGTGGGTCGTTTCTCAAGTAACAAATGATCATCGTGTCTTAGAATTAACAAGTGCCATTCATGCTCGGGGTTTTTCTTTTTTGGTTTTGGGCGTTCAGGGTATTCATCGACGCTGTCTGTTAAAAATGCCTGGCAATCGCTTTGAAAAGGACATTCACCGCATGTCGGTTGCGTACGCGTGCAACACGTCGCGCCTAAATCCATGATAGCCTGGTTGTAGGTTTGAGCGTCATCTTTTGGTGTATTGGCTTTTGCGTGAGTCCATAGCACCTTTAAGGCAGCCGATGACTCAACAGGACCTGGTAGCATGTAATAACGTGCCAAAACACGCTTAACGTTTCCATCCAAAATGGTTTCAGGTTGATTGTAGGCAAAGGACAAAATCGCAGCACCGGTTGATGGGCCTATGCCTGGAAGTGTTGTGATTGTTTCCAGGTTTTTTGGGAAGCGCCCTTTGTGTTTGCTCATGATTTCTTGAGCGGCAGCGTGCAAACGTCTGGCTCGGCCGTAATAACCCAATCCAGACCACAACGCTAAGACCTCGTCGAGAGGTCCTTCTGCAAGCGCTTTAACGGTTGGGAAGCGTTTCATGAAGCGTTCATAGTAAGGAATGACGGTGCTCACTTGAGTTTGTTGTAGCATGATTTCAGACACATACACGCGGTAAGCTGTTTTACGTTTTTGCCAGGGAAGATCGTGTCTCCCAAAGCGTTTATGCCATGCAATTAAGCGTTTGGCGAATGTGTTGCTCATTCAGCTGAATCCGTACGTTGGTAAATGAGATCAGTAATGCTATGCCCTAGTCTTAAACCACGCGCTTCAAAGCGAGTGTGTTCGCGGTCAATGGGGCAGTGTTCAAGCATCGCGTTTTTATCAATGCGTTTCCATTGGTTTGACTGAGAAAAAACGGCTTCCATGTGTTCGGCATAATTGTCCCAGTCTGTGGCTAAGTGGCAATAACCATCCGGTTTCACAGCCTTGGCGATCATAGCGATTGTTTCGGGTTGTATTAAGCGTCGTTTGTGGTGACGTTTTTTATGCCAAGGGTCAGGAAAAAAGACTTGCATTTTGTCGATGCTGTTCTCAGGTATGCCGTTAAGCAAAACCTCTTTGGCGCACTCATGATAAACACAGGCGTTTTTTAACGCTTTTTTGCCTAGCTCATTGAGTAGATGCCCAACACCAGGAGGGTGCACTTCAATACCAATAAAATGCGTGTCTGGATGTTTTTCGATTTGACGGAGCAGGGCGTTTCCCATGCCGAAGCCTATTTCTGCCACAATTTGATTCGAGCTAGAGGTTGCTTCCAAGAAGGTGCCTGGCCCATCAGCGGCTTTGAGACCATAGTGCTGCCAGTGCTCATCTAAGCCCCGTTGTTGGCCTTTTGTCATGCGGCCTGCTCGGATCACAAAGCTACGGATACCGCGGTGTTGGTTAGGGCTCATGGGGCGGCATCTCCTTAACTATTGGCGCTGCTCTCTAAAGTACGCTAGGATAGCCCAAATGAGCACCCCTGCCAATCGTCTCGATCCTGCTGCGGTGTATCATTGTTGATCAGTCGTTTGGACTGCCCAACGTCCATTCCTTGGTACTTTAGGAGTTATTACCCATGCCTTTATCTTCTTTTTTTAGCATCAGCACGATCGTTTTATCGCTGATCATCATTTTGCTTGTAATAGGAGCTTTTTCCTATTACCGCCTATTTAAGCGTCGCCATTCTGGTGCGCAACAGCCCGTCAAAAAGCGAGCTAAGCACGAAAAGGGTAGACGCCACTCGCACGATGACATGGAGCCAAATTGCCAGTTATACGTGGGTAACCTGCCTTTCCGAACCGGTGAAGACGAGCTTGCTGACTTGTTTGCTCATTACGGTGACTTAGATCAGGTTCGCATCATTCGTGATCGACGCTCAAACCGCTCTAAAGGTTTTGGTTTTGTGACATTCCACTACCAAGAAGACGCTACTGATGCGCTAGCTATGCATCAACAAGACTACGAGGGTCGGGCGTTGATAGTCAGGTACGCTAAGCCACCAGCATAGCGAAATCTAAGCGATTCTGTATTTTATTACCTTTTACTTAGCCAGCCCGAGTTGCCTTCTTTTATACCTGTGATACCATACCTCCATTAGATTCTTTTCCATGGAGGGGATGGTGTGAAATCAGAAAGCTCACCAGGAACAATTGCTCATAAGGTGGGATTGCTACTCAACACCAATGCTAGGCCATTTCAGGTGTTATTGAATAAGCTAGACCTCCCTGAGTATTGTGAGGAAAGCTTTATTAGTTCATTGGATGATTGCGCAAAAGAGATTGATTGTCGCTCAGGAGAGGATGTGTGTCGTCTGCTTTATCACGCCTTGTTGCAGTCTAAGGCGTTTGCGTATCCGTCCGCTGAAAAGCGATGCTATCCCTATCTTCTTGTGTGTGTCTTGAGCTTTGCTGCGATGTATACTTTTGGAGTAGCTCGTTTTGTTGAGCAGGAAGCTGATACCTATCAATTCAGATCCCTGTCATCTATTTTCGCAGGTGTGGCGATTTATGCTGGCTGCATTTCTTTTTCAATCGGAGCCACTGTGGTTTTAATGGATGCTGTCAATACCTTCTATCGGTGCCAAGAGAAAAAAGCAGTGATGAGCAAGCTTTATGATTTGAGGAGATACATTTATGGAAAAGTTGGCGAGGAAGCGCCCATAAAAGGTTCTGTGCAAAAAGTATGTTTTTACAAGAGGGTCAAAAGGCCTTTGGGCCAGCCAAAGCGAAAAGACCCGTGCTGTCGGTTGCTTTTAAAAATGTAGTTAAATCAGGCCAATAGCTGATTGAGTTGTGTCCATAAATTGGGTATAATGGGTCTCTTATTACACTTAATTAGGCAATTCTAACCATGTCTCACGACAAATCAGCGCAAACTACCCCAGAGAAGAAGTCTCCCGGGTCTACGGAATGGGTTAATTCAAACCCTTATTTAGCGCTTGCTAAAGACAAAGACTTTCAAGCCATCATCAGATCTCTTCCTAAAGGTTCAGGGCTTCCGTGTTTTGGTCGATACACGCCTTCCAATAAACTGTTTGAGGCGCTAATTCATCAGTTAAATTGGTACCACAAGCACAGTTACTCTGAAAATAGTTTTTATGCTCAGTTGCTTGAAACAGCCAAAGACTACGGACTAATGAAAGAAGGTTTTAGGGGTGGGCGCAGCTTAGTGACTTTAATCAGCGTCTTTTTTTGTGTTAGCGCTTTAATCATCACGCCTGTCACAGTGAATTACCTGATGCCTTTTTTGGAAAGTGTTCTATCAGCTGGGACAGCGCATGCATTCACTGCTGTTGCTTGTGTGCTTGGTATCGCTTTAGCAGTCACATTGGCTTTTGGGGTTTTGGATGCATTTTTTGAAGCACGGCACACACCCATGCTGCTCAATGCCTTATGGGCTAATAAAAAAGGTATCGATGCTTTGTTTGACCAAAAGTATCGTCGTGATGGTGACGATATAGCTACTCTGTTAGGTGTTGCAAGAGGTTATGATGACACAGACAAAAAGACTTTTAAGCAGACTATTGCCTTGGAAGGGCGGCATCATGTGAAGACCAGCAATGATTGTCATGCTGAAAAGAGAAGCGCGAAAAGTACTTATGTTTCCTTCTCAGGAATGGATCTAGGGAAAAATAGTATAACGTTTACGGTTACGCCATTGAAAGCGGATCCCCATCGGCTTCCCTAATGCGAACCGGGGGACGTGTGGGGTGTGGATCCTCCCTCTACACGTCACACGCGTCTGCGGAACGCAGATCCGGTGTCAAGCTCCCATCTATGCCACAGTTAGTTAAGAGAGTTTAATGTGTTTAATGAGGCGCCACCACAAGGTGGTTTCATGCCTAGTGCTTGATGTGGTCGCTCATAGTTATAATGATTGATCCAT
>Ga0213833_1000214_pt1 | contig 83988 bp, 71 predicted proteins | sample SWATP21_FD_160575 | JGI IMG/M metagenome (GOLD analysis project Ga0213833, IMG submission 160575) | Coastal seawater microbial communities from Marineland, Florida, United States - SWA TP2 #1 | ecosystem: Environmental > Aquatic > Marine > Coastal | place: USA: Florida | collected 2016-08-14
TCCTCCCCCTTCAGGGGGAGGTGCCTGCGGAGCAGGCGGAGGGGGCCCGCGAAGGACCCGAGGGTGCCCTACTCCACCACCGTCCGCACCAACCGCACGCCCGTGTTCGCATCCGCACGCCCCGGCGCGTGTCCATTCCGCGTAGACACCGTGGCCACGCTCGTGAACATCGCCCACGAGCCGCCCCGCAACACCCGCCGTGGGTCCTTGCGGCTCGGCGTGTCGGGCCCGAGGGGGTCGACCACCGCCTTCCGCTTGTAGCGGCCCTTCCAGTCCCAGGTCCACTCCCACACGTTGCCCACCATGTCGTACAGGCCCCACGCGTTGGGCTCGCGGGAGCCCGCCGGATGGGGCTTGCCCCTGGCATTGGAGACCGTCCAGCCAGCCACGTCCACCTGGTCGGTGTGGCCATACGGGAGGTCCTGGCCGGCGCGGGCCGCGTACTCCCACTCCGCTTCGGTCGGCAAGCGGTAGCCGGCACACTGCACGCCCCGAGGCCAGGTGACCGTCTCGCCCTTCACCACGTAGCAGGACTCCAGGCCCTCTTTGCTCGATAGGGCGTTGGCAAAGCGCACCGCATCCGTCCACGACAGCGACTCCACCGGGCACGCCTCCCCACAGGCCTCGAAGGTGTGCGGCGAGCTGCCCATCACGGCGACGTACTGCTCTTGGGTGACCTCGGTGCGGCCCACCCAGAGGTCGTGGCCGATGGTGACCGTGTGGGCGGGCTTTTCGGTCTTGTGGCAGTAGGGATGCTGGCCCTCGGTGCACCCCATCGTGAAGGTGCCCGCCGGAATGCGGACCAGCTCGTAGCCCACCAGGCCGGTGGTGGTGATGGGGTCGGCGGCCAAGGTGGCGCCCAGCAACAGCGACAGGAACATGCGGCATCCACGTACAGGAAGGCCGTCCAGATACCCCCTCTGTACCGCCCCGCCTACTTCTTGCGGCGCCTCTGTCCGGGCCTGCGCAGACAGTCGTCATACCGACGCTGAACATTGTCGGCGAACCACTTGGTGGACCGCCCGGACTTCATCTTGGGGCTCTCGAGGGCCACATTCGGCACCTGCGCGTACTCCGGCTTCTTGCCGGTCTTTTCGGTGTAGGCCTCCCGGAGCGCGCGCACCGTGGTGGTCTGGTCGAAGGCGGCGGTCTTCTCCTTCTTTGCGTCGCGGCGCACCTGCCCATCGGACAGCTCGGGGGCATGGGCATCGCGGAAGGCGTAGAGGGCATTGAGCGAGTTGGACCGCTTCCAGCGTGGGTCGCCGTCTTTGTCGTAGAGGAGGAAGTCGCCGTCGGTGGCGAGCTTCTCGCCTGTGACGACCGTGAGCTGGGCCTGGAGCGCAGCATTCCGCGAGGCATACACACCCGCGTTGAAGTCGGCGAACCGGTAGCGGGGCTGGTCGTAGGGGGCGTCGTGGATGAACAGACGCGCGGTGCCGTACTTCAGACCACCCGCCCGTGTGTAGAGCGCATCGCGGAGGAGCGCGGGGTCGTCGGCGTCGGCGTACTTCAGGGCCCAGCCCACGCTCACCTGCATCGACCCGGCGGTGGTGATGGGGTTGGTCTTTTCGACGAGGTCGGGGGCGAGGAGGTCCATCGCGCGGGCCATGCCCGGGTACCTGCCGCGATGGAAGTCGACAATCTCGCGGTACAGGAGGTCGGCGTCCTGTTCGGTGCGGATGTCGAGGAGGCGCTGCTCGAAGGTCTGCTTCGTGCCCGGAGCGGTGTGGTCGAGCAGTGCGGCGCGGGCCGACGACGCAGCGGGCCCCAGCTTGGCGAACATGCGGTCCAGCTCGCCCTTCACCACCTTGCCCAGCCCCGGAACTGCAGGGTCGGCCTCGTAGCCGGACTCCTGCTCCACGATGGCCAGCACCTGGCACACATGCGTGGCGTCGACAGGCTTCCCCGCAGCCTTCAGAGCGAGGCGGACATCTGCGGCCCACCCCTTCTTGTCGCTCACATCCGACCGCACGAAGCGCGACACCTCGGGGACGGACAGCTCGCGGACCGAAGGAGCCGGCGGCTTCTGCTTGCAAGCTGCAGCGAAGATGCCGACGGCGAGGACAGCGGAGGCAGACTGGACGCGATGCATGGGCCTGTCGTAATCGAGTGCGTCCGGACCGCCTCCACCGGCGTCGTGCAAACCTCGGGCAACCCGCTACCGGGCCGGCCCGAAGTACACCGGCGGGCCTGCCTGACTTCCGGCGGTGGCCGCCGACAAGGACCGGGCTCCGAGCAAGGCACCGGCATCCCGACCCGAGGCGTCTACGAAGCCACCGTCTTCCACCACATCGCCGAAGACCGAGTCCGAGAAGGCCTCGGTCGAGGCGCCGACGGCGTCGTAGAGCGGAACACCGTCCTGGAAGGAGACCCCACACAGGTCTGCACCACCGCCACCGGGCATCAGGAGGTCGGCCCCGTGGAGCCCGAGCGGACTCATGGCCAGGCCGGTGCCGTCGAGCGTGACGAGCGTGGTCGTCGAGCCGTCGGCCGAGAGCCCACCCAGCTCAAAGGTCCCCATGGGCGCCCATCCGAGCGGACTCATCGCCAGGCCAGTGCCGTCGAGGTCGAGGTCGGTGGGGGTGAAGGTGATGGATGTGAAGCCGAGCGGACTGGTGGCCAGGCCAGCCCCCCCGAGGTCGGCGAGGTCGATGTGGATGACGCCCAGCGGGCTGGTGGCCAGGCCGGTGCCCGACGTGAGCAGGGCGTCGGCCAGGTTGAGGGTGTGGAAGCCGAGCGGGCTCGTGGCCAGGCCGGTGCCCGTGCTGCTGTCTTCCAACACACCGGGGAACATCGCTGCCGGTGTCGCAATGACCCCCATCGGGCTGGTGGCGAGGCCCGTGCCCCCGCTGAAGAAGGCGAAGCTCGCGGCGGTCGACCCCAGCTCACTGTCTGTGCCCTCTTCCCAGAACAGCCCCAGGCCGAATGACTCCGGCAGAACATCGTGGGAGTCCGCCGCCTGGAGAATCGCCTCCAAGCCATCGGTGGCAAACACCACACCGGTGGGGCGCGCGATGACGCCCTCCGGGTAGTGGAGGCCCGTCATCCGCACGGTCCAGGCTTCCCCGGCCACGTCGTTCGGCGAGACCCACTCTCCCGTGACTTCGCACACCCCCGTCTCGGGATGAGTCCAGCAGTCGACAGGAGTGGTGACGCCCCGGTGCGTGATGTGGGCGTTGAGCCAGACCTCGTGACCCGAGCGGCCGACCGCACCGATGGCCGTGAGGCGCGCAACCGGGCGGACCCGTCCATCGCTTCCACGCTCGAGGTACGGCAGCATCGACACCCGCACATCCCGGTTCAGGCTCAGCGCCCGACGGCCGCGCTCGACCGCCCGCTCGGTCCGCGAGATGTCGAGATACCCGCTCCCCACGCCATCGAGCGCACCTTCTCCTCGGAGCTCGCGCGCCGGCGCCTGCAGGGCGAACATGGCTTCGTCGGCCGTGGCACCCAATGCAATGGCCCGTGCCGCTGCACCCGACACAATGGCCGTGGCCTGGCTGGTGCCTTCGAAGAAGAAGTACCCGGTCTGGGAGGGGTCTCCGCCGTGGATGGTCTCGGCCAAGATGCCGTCGGGGTGGCCATCTCCGGTCACATCGGTCGACAGGTCCCCACCGGGCGCCACCACATCCACAGTGGGGGCCGCATTGGAATAGGGCGCAAGATGGGCGATGCCTGTGGTCTTCTCACGATTCGACAGCGCACCGTAGTCGGACTCGGGAGCAGACGCGCCAACCGACACAACCAACGGACTCACCGCCGGCCAAGACGACCGGTCCATTCCCAGGTTGCCCGCAGCCGCGACCACCAACACCCCTTCTTCGTGGGCCTGCTTGAGCACCTCGAGGAGGTGCGGAGACGGCACGAAGTCCGGCTGGAACGACAAGCTGAGGTTGATGATGTCGGCGTTGTGGTCGAGGGCGTGCACGATGCCCTGCACCAGGCTGAACTCGGAGCCGGTGTTGGTTTCGTCGAGCACGCGGACCGGCATGAGCGAGGCGCCCGGTGCCACCCCCTGAATCGCGCCGTCGCCGAGCAGGGTGGTGGCGATGTGGGTGCCGTGTTGATGCTCATCGAGCGGAAGCTCGTCACCGTCGATGAAGTCGGCCGGCGCCACGATGGGGGTGTGCGCGAGGGACTCCGCCTGCCGATGGGTGGGGACCTCGCCTTCTTCACACGCGCCGTCGCCGCACCAGTCTCGGTACGCCACGCCCGAGTCGAGCACGGCCACCACCACCTGGTCGAGGTGCAGGGGCGCAGGTCCGGTGTTCGCCCCGGCGAGGTGCCACTGGAGCTCGCCCGGCTGCGGACCGACGGGGGGCGGGCTGGCCTCGACCGAGTCAGTCAGATCAGCGTCGGTCAGGGCCTGGTCATCGGCCGCGTGGTCGTCGTCGTCGTCGTCGTCGTCGTCGTCGTTGTCATCATCGTCATCGTCATCATCATCGTCATCCGCTCCAACCATCACCCCGTTGGCCACGCTGGAGCGCACGTCGGGATGGTCCAGGAGTGCGACGAGCGCCGGCTCTTCCCCAACGAACAGGTGCACGCCGACCCCTTCGATGCTCGAGGTCCACTGCAGCCCCAGGTCACGGGCAACGGCATCTGCATCAACCCCTTCTTCCAGTGTGACCATGCGCTCGCCGGTCATGTACACGGATGAAGGGACGACCGGGGTGACGGCAAGGGGAGGCTGCACGCCGGCCGGACCGGTCCGGAATCCAAGGGTGCGCCCCCGGGTGGAGCTGTCTTCACGGGGCGACTGCGTTCGCTGGTCGCCTTCCTGCTCGACGACACAGAGGAGCAGGGTCGCGATGCCCAAGGTCGCGAACAAGCGCTTGACTCGGTTGGCCAACGAAACCTCCAGAAGAATGCCAATGCAGTTGACCCGGAGTACGGACGACCGAGCCCCATCCATGACCCCGATGAGGGAGGCAGTTGAGATTTTTCGTCCGGCCCGGGCCATGGAGAGGAGCGCGACCAGCTGCCCGAAGACCGTGCACCCATCGCACTCTACGCGCCAGCCCGTAGTCAACCCAGCCCAGTTCAAGCCGCCCACCTATGGCTAATACAGGCCACCCCCAAGAAGGCTATCCGACACACGAGTCCCCCGGGCGAGGGCGTTTCGCTCGGGTCGCTGCCTTGGGCTACGGGCTGGCCCCAGCGGGCACAGTTCTATGGCGCAGCCCCACTCGATTCCTCCCACTCCACCGAGGAGCACCCCGCCGACGTCAACGTCGACGATGAGGTCGTCACCGTCGGTGTGGCGCAAGGTGGCGGTGTCGCCCGTGTCATCGGTCAGCCGGGCCACAAGCGATGCGTCCTCAGCCGAGATGAACGCACCCACCGCAGCGGACAATGCCGCCGACTCGGGCGGGAAGGTCGCAGGACACGTGTGGGAGACCGTGATGCCCGGCGACGCATCGGCCAACCCCGTGAAGATGGGGGCCCACTCCCGGCTCATGGGCCACGGGCGCAGCTCGAAGGTGGTGCTGGCGATGCTGTTTGTGGAGCAGGAGAAGCGAGACTCGGTGAAGCCGCCGGCGGCCAGGGCCAAGGCGGAGTGGACGGTGGTGGTGGGGTCGACAGTCTCGAACTCCCAGTAGACGGTGTCGCCGAACGCCTCACACTGGAACAGGCGGGTGGGCTCGCCCGAGTCGGGCTGCCCGTAATTGGCGTAGCATCCCTGGACAGCGTGGTCGGAGATGGTCCCGCCTTCACCATTGGCAGTAGCGCCCTCGTGGAGAGACATCGGAGACATCGGAGACATCGAGCCTTGCGTGCCGAGGGTCATCCAGCCATCGGGAAAGGCGTTCCCGGTTCGGTCGATGGACACGCCGTTGACGTGCTCACCTTCTCCGGTTGCAGCCGGGTCCCTTGCCGTCACTCACACAGCCCGTCGCGGTCAGTCCGAAGACGACAAGCCAAGCGGGGGAACCTGAAACTCGTGGAGGCCCGTAGTGATGCTATCCATGCTATTCTCCGTGGTGAGTCCCGATGGACGCAGACCGGCTACCACCACACTCGGGATTGATCAAGTGCGATTACGGATGACTATCTCCATAGCAGCTTCCACGCTCGGATGCGCCCCATCCGGTCCACCCCCATTTTCTACCGTGGACCGGCCCGAGGAACACGAGTGCGACCGAGACGAACCGCCTCCGGTCCGCGTCGCCTCCGACGTCGACGTGGATGACTTCAACGTAGCCATCCGCATCCGATGGGTCCGAATGGGTGTGGACATCCACTGGAAGGTTGGACAGCTACCGATATGCGTAGACGAGGTCACAGTGGTCACGGGAACCTCGGGCAATACCACCCACGACTACTACGGGCAATACTCAAGCAGCGAGCGACAGATCTACATTCATGATTCGGCCCATTCCACAACCATCTTCCACGAGCTGATCCACAGCTGGGATGCAGGCACCCGGGACGATGGGTACGTCCGAGACGGATCTGAGCACGAGTCTGCGGCACACGCATACGAAGCTGACCTTTACGCATTCTTCGATCTCTACGAGAGCGATGTGGCCCCAGACCAACGAGACAGCATCTCCGAGCGCCTGGCCTACGCCGGCGACCAAGGCCCCCGCCCCCTCGCCAGCATCGCCCACGCCGACTTCTGCCCCCCAGCCGAGCCTGGCTACTATTCCCACGAGGAGCGCACCTTCGACGCCTGGGTGGATGCCACCTTCTACCCCGAGCACGTTTCAGCGATGGCATGGGACCACGCCCCCATCACCCACGAGGTCTTCGTCGTCGAGGACTTCATGGAGTACTTCCGCTACGACCTCGCCACCCTCACTGCCAACCCCATTGCCCTTCCAGATGGCGACCTGCTCGTGCCCATCAACATCCACGGCACCTGGGCTGCAGGCGAGTCCTGGGACGGGCGAACGTACGACCGAACCGAACACCAGCTCTTCCGCTTCGATGCCGAGACCCGCAGCTTTTCGTTCGAGACAAGGTTGGCCTATCCAGAGCCCGACCCGGAAGGGCTACCACGACCCACAGGAGTCCACGAGCTGCCGGGAGGCCACCTGCTGGCAAGCTGGACCATCAACAGCTTGAACAGCGGTACTGCGGCCCGCTTCTCGCAAGATGGGGCACTCATCGAAGCCGACGCATTCGACTCGGACAAGGTGGTCCAGCTCAGCGCAGTGAGCGGCCTTCACGGCCTCGTGTTCGCCGCAGACGACAAGTTCAACTGGGCGCTCCACAAGACCACCACAGACGGCATCGGCGACGCAGTGTCCCTGCCCCCGGAGGTGGTGCCCCGTTCCGATGGCGACCAAACTCCTTGGCTCGTGCGCGCAATGTCCACCCGCGAAGACGGCACCATCCGCGTGGTGTGGGCCATCAACCACGCCACCTGGCCCGGCGTGGAGCTCGCCTGGGCGGACTGGAACCCTGCAACCGAGGAGTGGTCCCCCATTCGCCGGCACGACGCGCCCTACGGTGGCGTTGTCCCAGACTACCGGTACCCCAGCGCCTGGGTGGACGAGTCCGAGACCATCTGGTTCACGGCAATGGCGGGCATCGACCTCGCGGTCTCACGGGCCGGAGACCGAGTCTGGACCTACCCGGAGTCGATGTGCGACGCCCCCGTGGACTTCGACCAAGGCTACCGCAGCGGCCGCATGTTCCAGTGGAATGGCGAGGTGTGGGGCGTGACGCTCGCCCGGGAATCGTCCGACAGGTATTGGCTCCCCGCATTGGTTCGCTTCAACGCCGAGTAGGCCCAACACAAGAGACCACAGCCGGAGGTGCTGTGCACCGGAGGCCCGGCGGGCGCTGTGCGCACGACGGTCGCGGAGGCGCTGTGCGCCGGAGCGCCGGGCGGGATCGGGCCGAAGGACCAGCCCGACCGGTCAGGCAAGCCGACTCAGACCGTGCCCCACTTCCCGAGGCCCACGCGCGGGATGCGCTTCATCACCTGGGCCTTCACGATTTCCTTGAGGACGGTGGCGCCGCCGAGCATTTCCATGAGCTCGTCGCGGCCTTCGGCCTTGGAGAGCTTCCGGCGGATGAGATCTGGCCGCAGGTAGAAGCTCATGTACGCCTTGGTGCGGTAGGCGCGGAGCTGTTCGGCCGAGAAGGTTTCGGTCTCGAGCTGCGGGATGTCGCCGCCGCCGTCGATGGTGTACTGCTTCCAGAAGTCGCCCTCGACGTAGCCGCGTTCCTGGGCGATTCGGTAGAGGTCGGTGGCCGGGAGGGCCGTGGCCACCGAGAAGCTCGCCCAGTCGAGGCCGATGCCGCTGGCGAACTTGATCATGTCTTCGACGTCTTCGTGGGTGGCGTCGTAGTAGCCGACCATGAAGTAGCCGCGGGTGTCGACGCCCTCTTCGCGGCAGACGCGGAAGGCGCGTTCGGTCTGTTCGCGGGTGATCTGCTTGTTCATGATCTTGAGAACGCGGTCGGTGCCGGCTTCCACGCCCATGTGGATGGACCGGAGGCCGGCCTTCTTGAGCTCGCGGACGACCTCGCGGTCGATGGTGTCGACACGCGCCCGGATGTTGAATTTGACGTTGAGTCCACGCCGCTGGACCTCGGCGGCGAACTTGCGCATGCGCTTCTTGCCGATGGTGAAGGTCTCGTCGAAGAAGACGATCTCGCGCACGCCGTAGGTCTTTTCGAGGAATTCCATCTCGTCGACGACCAGCTCGACGGCCCGGAAGCGCAGTTTTTCCGAGTAGACCTGCGAGCAGTAGCCGCAGTGCCACGGGCAGCCACGGGTGGTGACCATGGTGGCGAAGGGCTTGAGGAGCGTGAGGCAGTGGTAGTCGGGGACCGGGATGAGGTCCCAGGCGGTCATGGGGTACTTGTTGATGTCGCGGGGGACGGGCCGGGGCGGGTTCTGGAAGATTTCGCCAGACGGCAGGCGGGCGACGGTGCCGAGGATGTCGGTCATGTCTTCGAGGCCGCAGCCTTGGTCGACGCGGTCGCAGATCTCGAGGAAGGTCTCTTCGCCGTCGTTGACCACCGCGATGTCGAAGACGTCCCAGGTGAGGGAGTCTTTGGCGTAGATGGACATGTGCGGGCCGCCCACCACCACGATGGCGTTGGGTGCGGCCTCGCGGACCATCATGGCAATCTCGAGAACGGCGGGCCAGCCGAGCGTTTTGGAGGTGAGGGCGACGATCTGGGGGTCGAACTCACGGACGCGGTCGGCGGCCTGCTGGGGGTAGATGTTCTCGACGTGGAGGTCGATGAGCTGGACGGGGTAGCCGTGCTGACGGATCCATGCCGCGAGCCCGCCAAGCGCGAGGCTGGGGAAGATGCCGAGCTTTTCCGCGGCCTTCTTGGACAGCGGCTGCTGGTCGGCGGCCTCGTGGTACTTGATGAACAGGACCTTGGGCTTGCTGGCCACTGGAACCTCGGGGCTGGTGGGTTTGACCGCCGGCAGACGTCAGACCCGAACCTACCACCCTTTCGGGGGGACGGTAGGAGAAGGTGCATCTGGGTGTAGAAACAGACCAGGCGCCCATTCTCGCCAGCCGGGCAGGAGGATGGGGGCATCGGAGCGGGTGGGGACGAGGGGGTCGGTGTCGTGCTCGGGCAACCATGCCACGTAGGCGCCATGACGCTGGGCGCGCTGGGCGACGGCCGTGGGGTCTTCGCCGCGGAAGAGGGCGAGGGCCGGGGGACCACAGATGGTGCGGACGAGGAGTGGGCGTCCGGAGAGGACGGGGCCGGTGGACGGTGCGTCGAGGCAGGTGATGGGCGGCCCGGGTCGGGCCTGGTTCGTGCCGAGGCCGAGACCGACGGTGCCGACGATGAAGCCGAGGGCCAGGAGGCCGGGGACCAGCCACCGGGGGTAGCCGCGGGCACGATGTCCGAGGTCGCCGAGCTGGAAGGCGGCGATGGTGGCGAGCGCACACGCGGGGAGGAAGAGGGCGGCGCCGGACCGAAATGCGGTGCCGGAGGCGGCGACGCCGGGGGCGAGCAGGTGGGTGACCAGGACGAAGCCGGGCGCGTAGACGAGGATGCCGCGGACGAGGGGGTTGTGGCGGTCGCGGGCGGCGCCCCACATGGCCAGGATGGGCAGGAAGACCACACCCACGAGCAGGGCTGCACCGATGGCTCCCGAAACACCGTCGTACAGGGCGTTCAGGCGTTCGGTGAGGGAGGGGTCGGGGGTGCGGCCGAGGAGGAGGTCGTGGATGTGCATGGCGCCGCTGGTGTGGGCGCGGGCGACGAGGAGCTCGGGGCCAGCCAGCCACCAGCTGCGGACGGACCAGGTGGCGAAGGCGACGGGGCCTGCGGCACTGACGGCGACAGCGCCTGTGCGGGAGCCGTGGAGGAAGAGGACGAGCCCGAGACACGGGGCGAGCAGGAAGCCGTCGCCGCGGGTGAGTGCGAGGAGTGCCGCGAGGAGGAGGGTGGGGGCGGTGCGGTTGCGGGCGGCGGTCCACCAGGCGAGGCCCCCGAGGAGGCCGAAGAGGCCCATGGAGTCGGGGGTAGACAGGAAGCGGACGTAGCCACCACCCAGGGCTGCGAGCAGGCTGGCGCCGACGACCACCCGGCGTTCCGGGGAGAGGTGGTGGGCGAGGAGGGCGGTGACGGGCACCCAGGCGGCGGCGACGAGGACGGCGGTGACGGACGCGCCGACGGTACCGAGGAGCCACACGAGCGGGACCAGGATGCGCGAGGGGAGCGGCATCCAGTGGAGGTCGGCGGGCTGCGGGAGCGGAAGGTCGGGGCCGGACAGGTGCCAGATGGCGTGGGTGACCGCGCCGTGGCCATGGGCCAGGTTGGTGGCGACGTCGAGGTAGTAGGCGGGGTCCCAGTCGATGGGCTGCGGGATGGTGGTGGCCCAGGCGCCGTGCCAGGCGACGGCGGCCAGAGTGAGGGCCGCGACGGCCTTCTTCGGGAAGGGGGCTGTCATGTCTGTCGGGCCGCTGGCGTGGGAAGCGGCTGCGGCAGATCAGCGGGCGGTGCGGGCCACGACAAGCTCGGCCCGGCGCATCTCACCGTTGGCGTGGATCGACGAGAGCCACACACTGCAGGTTCCGCGGGCTGCACAGACTTGCTCCAGCTGGACGAGCAACTCTGCCACGTGGGCGTCGGAGTGTGCTTCGGCGATCACCACACAGCCGAAGGCGTCGGTGCACTCGAGGGCGAGGTCGTCGACTCCGGCAACACCCGCCGCTCGGGCGTCTTCGAGGAGCGCACGGGTGCTGGCTGGCGAGGCGAGGCCGCGGTCGGTGGATGGGCTTGCGGCCAGGCCGTCTGCTGTGGAGGTGGCGTCGGGCGCACATCCGAGAGCGGCGAGGAAGAGGGCTGGGAGGAGGGAGCGCATGGCACCTTGGGGGTCTGGCATCAATTCTCCCACAGGTTCCGCCATCCCCAACACGCCACATCGGCCCGAGACAATCGGTGACGATGTGCGCAGAGGGACGGGGGGGAGCACCCTCCGAAACGACAAACGGCACCCGAAGGTGCCGAAGTCGGTGAAGAATGGTGCGGAGCTACTTCTTCTTGCCTTCGAAGGCGATGGTGAGGGTGAGCTCGGGGCCCACGCCGTCCTGCTGGATGCCGTAGTCGGGCGTGTTGATGGTGAAGCTGCCTTCCCAGCCCTGGCGGTAGCCGCCCCAGGGGTCTTTGCCCTCACCGGTGTGCGTGAGCTTGGTGGAGACGGACTTGGTGACGCCGTGGAGGGTGAGCTCGCCGGTGACGTCGCACGCGTTGCCGGCGCACGACACCTTGGTGCTCTTGAAGGTGACGGTGGGGTGGACTTCGGCGTCGAGGTAGTCGGGGCTGCGCAGGTGCTTGTCGCGCTTGTCGATGTTGGTGTCGACGCTCTCGGCCTTCACGGTGACTTCGATGGCGGAGAGGGTCTTGCCGTCGACCGACCAGGTGCCTTCGAAGTCGTTGAACCGACCCCAGGTGTAGCCGGCACCGAAGTGGTGGGCCTTGAAGAGCACGGCGCTGTGGCCGGCGTCAATTTTGTAGGTGTCGGCGGCGAATGCGGCGCTGGCGAGGATGAGAACGGGGAGCATGGACAACCTCCGGTGCAGTGGGTCGCGGGCCTAACGTGGAACGGGCACGGCGCCCGTGGGTTGTGCATGGAGTGGCTGCACGTCTGATTTCGTCACGCGCCCCTCGTCCGCAGGCCGCGGGACCATAGGACACGGATGCCCCGGGGGGCTCTTGCACATCTCTGGCAGGCCCAAGGCCAAACCCCCGCTCGCCGCATCGGTTATCCGCGGCCGTCGCCTTTCCCACCGTGTTCGCGCCGGAGCCCGCGCCGATGTCCGCCCCCCCTGCCAAGCCCGCCGGCTGGACCGCCGCTGTCATCACCGCCTGGGCCGTCGCCGGTGTCGCCGAGGTGGTGTTCGCCACCGGCGCCTGCGTGTCACCCGAGTGGCCCTGGCTCATCGCCGAGCTCATCACCTTCGTCGGCATCGGCGCGCTGGTCGCACGGTTCGTGCCCTATGGCTGGAAGGCCAGCCTCGTCACCCCCGCAGCATTGCTGGTCGTCACCGCCGTGTGGCGCTCGGGCGTGCTCGCCAAGTGGGCCCAGGTCCCCAGCTACTTCATCGCGCCCATCCTGGCGGTGGTGGCCATGCGGGTCTTCCACGACCTCACCCACCGCCTGCCCCCAGCGTTCGTCGCCGTGCTCCTGTCCCTGCTCGGCGGCGGCATCTCGCGCTTCATCACGCTCGTGGGCGGCAAGACGGCCACCCCCTTCACCCAGTTCACCGAAGACGTGCAGCGCCCTCTCAGGGCCTTCGCCCCCACACCCAACACCCCCGACGATGCCCCCATCATCGTCATCAGCGTGGACACCCTGCGGGCCGACTCCGCGACCACGATGGACACCTGGAAGTGGTTCTCCGACCGCGGCGCCACCTGGACCGCCGCCCAGTCCACCGCCAGCTGGACCGTCCCCGCCATCGGCTCCGTGTGGACCGGCCTCCTCCCCGCCAAGCACGGCGCCGGCGACCTTCCCGTGGGCTTCGCCAGCCTGAAGCCCGAAGACCAGGGCGTCATCACCCTCGCCGAGCAAGCGCGCGACGCCGGCTGGGACACCGCCGCCTTCGTGGCCAACCCCTTCGTGTCCACCACCCTGGGCTTCCGGCGCGGCTTCACGCACTGGATCAACCCGGATGAATCGGTCGCGCAGCCCCTGGCCCTGTTCGGCGAGCGCTGGAGCCTCCCCGGCCGCGATGGCGAGGTCGTGGTCCAGCACGCCATCGACTACCTCGACACAGCGCCCGACTCGGGCTTTCTGCTGTGGGTGCACCTCTTCGACCCCCACCTGCCCTACACACACCTCCCCGACGACCACGAAGCGCTGGTGGTGCAGCATCCCAAGCAGATCCGCCGGGGCAAGATCAAGGCCACCAAGGAACTGAAGGCCGCGGTGAAGGAAGCCTACGGCATCGAGGTGGCCTACGCCGACGCCGCGCTCATGCGCCTGCTCACCGAGCTGGAAGCCCGCGGCCTCGACAAGTCCGCCCGCATCATCTTCTTCTCCGACCACGGAGAAGAGCTGTGGGAGCACAACGACTTCGAGCACGGTCACTCCCACCACGGCGAGGTCACGGAAGTTCCGATGGCCTTCATCGCCCCGTGTGTGGAGCCCGGTGCGCAGACCGGTGTGGTGTCGCTGCAAGACATCTCCCCCACCCTCCGCGCCCTCGGCGGCTTCGGCCCGGTGCCCGCCGGTCCACAAGGCCACGACCTCTGCGACCCCGTCCCGGCAGACCGCGTGGTGCTGGCGGCCGGAAACCTGTACGGCTCCCATCAGGCCAGCGGTCGTACGCTCACCGAGAAGGTCATCGAGACCCGAAAGAAGAAGGGCGGTCGACCCGCCAAGCTGTACGACCTCACGACAGATCCGGGTGAACAACGAGGGACAACCCCGCCACCCAACCACGCTGTCGCCACCGAGGTGTCTGCGATGGAAACCGCCGCCGATGGCCAGAACGCCGCGCCCGTGCCCACAGAGCAGCTGTGCGCCCTCGGGTATGTCGACTGCCCCGACCAAGAGTAGGCCCGAACCACCCGCGCGCCATCTGATACGCTCCCGGCGCCACGGAGAACAGCATGAGCAAGATGGCCCAGTCGGGCTTTGTGATGGCGAGCCTGGGTCTCATCCTGGGCATCAGCGTCTTCAACGCGGTGCAGCTCGACAACCTCGAGACCATCACCATCGAGAACCAGAAGCGCATCGAGGCCATCGAAAAGAACGGCGTCACCGTCTCGGGGATGGTGCAAGGCGCCAGCTCCAGCGGCAGCAGCGGAGATGGCTGCGGTCAGGAGTGTGAGGCCCTCAAAGACCCCAACAACCTGCTGGTTCCCCGTCCGCGAGACTGGGTGCGGGCCGAGAAGGTTGCTCCGGGCCAGACCCTCCGTCGCAAGGAAGGCTCCGACCCCCGAGGTCTGAACCCCTACATCGCGAGCGGCGCCGACAACGCGATGTTCAATCACTTCATGAGCGACTACCTCGCGTGGCCCACCTTCGACGACCCCAGCAAGTACTTCCCGATGCTGGCGGTGAAGGTCACCTCCCCCGACGACGGCCTCACCTACCGCATCGAGCTCCGAGAGGGCGTCTACTGGCACCTCCCCGCGGTGGACTGGGACTCCGGCAACTACGAGTGGCTCAAGGGGGAAGGCCCCGGTGGTCGGCACGAGCTCACGAGCGACGACTACAAGTTCGTCTTCGACATGTTCGCCAACCAACAGGTGGCCGGCCGCGTGTCGTCGCTGCGTCCGTACCTCGACACCCTGAAAGAGGTGCGCATCCTGGACAAGTACACCTTCGAGGTGGAGTTCGGTGAGCGCCTCTACACCAACAAGGCCATCCTGCTGAGCCTGCCGCCGTCGCCGCGGTGGCTCTACATGTACGACGAAGACGGCCAGAAGTACGACGACGCCACCTGGGGCCTCAAGGTCAACGAGCACTGGTACAACCAGAAGGGCATCGGCGTCGGTCCGTTCAAGTTCGTGGAGTGGGACAGCGGCGTCAAGATCGAGCTCGAGGGCAACGAGATGTACTGGGACGGCCCGCCGCCGTTCGAGCGGGTCCTCACCAGCATCGTCAAAGACCAGAACGCCTGGCCCCGCAAGCTCAAGGCCGGCGAGCTCGACATGACCCAGCTGCAGGCCGAGCAGTACGCCACCGAAATCAAAGACAACAAGACCGGCGTGTACCTGGGCAACGAACACATCAAGAAGGATGTGCACGACACCCTCGGCTACTTCTACCTGGGCTGGAACCTCGACAAGCCCAAGTTCGCCGACAAGCGCGTGCGACAGGCCCTCACCATGGCCTTCAACCGCCAGGGCATCGTCGACAACATCTTCCATGGCCTGGGCAAGGTGAACTCCGGCCCCTTCGCCATGCAGACCGCCTGCTACGACCACGCCATCAAGCCCTGGCCCTTCGACCTCGAAGCCGCCAAGGCCAAGCTCGCGGAAGCCGGCTGGACCGACACCGACGGCGACGGCATCATCGACAAGGTCATCGACGGCGAAAAGACCGACTTCACCTTCACGATGCTCATCTACGGGTCGTCCAACGAATACGCCACGCTCGCCGAGGTGTACCGCGAAGACCTCCTGTCCATCGGCATCAAGATGGTCCCCAGCGCGGTGGAGTGGTCCACCATGCTGAAGAAGATGGACGAACGCGAGTTCGACGTCTACACGGGCGCCTGGGTGCTCTCGCTGCCCACCGACCTCATGCAGATCTGGCACAGCAAGGAAGCCGACAAGGCCAAGTCGAGCAACCGCATCGGGTTCCGCAACAAGGAAGCCGACCGCATCGCCGAAGCGCTCCGCACCGAGTTCGACACCGACGAACGCACGAAGCTGTGCCACCAGTTCCACGCGCTGCTGCACGAAGAGCAGCCGTACACCTTCATCTACCAGCGCCAGCGGCCGGTCCTGTACTGGGACCACATGAACACGCCCGAGTACGAGCTGCAGTACCCGCACCGGAACATCCGCCACTTCTCGTTCCACTCCGAGCCCACCCGCCCCTGAGGGCCCTGACACCAGAGGCCGGGAGGCACGGTGCTGCAATACACCATCAAGCGGCTGCTGCTGACGATTCCCACGTTCTTCTTCATCTCGCTGCTGCTGTTCTTCGTTCTCAACATCGCCCCGGGTCGTCCCGGTGCGGCGAACGCCGGACAGCAGGGTGAGAGCGCCAACCAGGAGCAGAAGGAGAGCTACCGAATCTTCAAGGAGCAGTTCAACCTCGACAAGCCCATCCTGCTGAACACCCGGTTCATGCTGGACAAGGAAGAGGTCCGCGACCTGCTCGTCGACGCCTACAACATGAACGGCGACGCCACGGCGGCCGAGCGCATCTCGGCCCAGGACAACCTGGAAGACTACGGCAACTACATCGTCCGCCACCTGGTGCCGCTTCTCGACGACACCGACGGCAAGGTGCGCTGGGCTGCGGCCAACACCCTCACCGCCGCCAGCCAGCTGCGCTTCGTCAACGAACGCCGCGGCGATGTGCAGGCGGCCCGTGAACAGAACCGCGGCATCTCCAAGAAGAACCAGGCGGTCAAGCAGTGGAGCTGGGAAGAGGGCGCGCCCGAAGCCGACCAGGCCGCCATCATCGCCAGCTGGAAGGGCTGGTACGCCGACAACGAAGCCACCTACACCTACACAGGCGGTGAGTCGGCCTACAACCTCTTCTTCGACACCCGCTTCGCGAAGTACTGGTCCAACCTCATCCACCTCGACTTCGGGGTGTCCACGGCCGACCGCCGCCCGGTCTTCGAGACCGTCCTCTCCAAGCTGAAGTACTCGCTGTCGCTCACGTTCACGTCGGTGCTGCTGGCCTACGCCATCGCCGTGCCCATCGGTGTCTTCAGCGCGATTCGCCAAGGCACCAAGGTCGACGCCGCCGTCACGGTCGTGCTGTTCATCATGTACAGCCTGCCCACGTTCTTCACGGGCACGGTGCTGCTGCGCCTGCTGACGGAGGGGGAGCCGGTCGCCTGGTTCCCCACGGGCGACTTCCAGACCATGACGTCCGACCCCATGACCACCTGGGACCGCCTCAAAGACATCCTCTGGCACCTGGTCCTGCCCATCGTCACGTACACCTCGGTCTCGCTCGCTACGCTGTCTCGGTACGCGCGGGCTGGCGTCATCGAGGTCATCCGGGCCGACTACATCCGTACGGCCCGGGCCAAGGGCCTCTCAGAGCCGGTGGTCATCATCAAGCACGCCGTGCGCAACGGCATGATTCCCATCCTCACGCTGCTCGGTGGCCTGCTGCCCGCCCTCGTGGCCGGCTCGGTGGTCATCGAGGTCGTGTTCAACATCCCCGGCATGGGCCAGTACATCTATCAGGCCATCAACCTGCGCGACTACAACGCAGTCATGGCTGTTCTGCTCACCTCGAGCTTCCTGGCCCTCATCGGCATCCTGGTCTCCGACCTCTCCTACGCCCTCGTCGACCCCCGGATCAGCTTTGACTAGTCCCGCAAAGACCGCGCCCGCGGCCGACGGGGCCGAGCGCCAGGAAGACCCCACGTATGGCGACATCGTCTGGGGTCAGTTCACCAAGCGCAAGATGGCGATGGCCAGCCTGTGGGGCCTCGTGGGCCTGCTGCTGCTCGCCATCTACACGCCCCTGCTCGCCAGCAACAAGCCGTTTCTGTGGCACACCGTCGCCGACGGCTGGTCGAGCCCCTGGCTGCAGTCCCTCTTCGACCGCAACTTCTACGAAAACAGCGTCGACATCTTCTTCAACACCGCGCTGGTGGTGGGCACCCTCGCCCTCGGTCCGCTGGCGTGGTGGTGGAAGCAGACCGCACCGCTCAAGCGCAAAGACCGCGCCGAGAAGCGCACCCGAGGCCTCCAGGTCGCGCTGGCCGTGTTTGCCATCGCCTTCATCGGCATCGAAGCCTTCCCCCAGCAGGCCCAGAAGACCGTCTACCCGCGCATCGAGGCCCAGCTCATCGAGAAGGGCGAGGCCGTCACGGCGGTCTACCCCATCCTGCCGTACTCCTTCCGCGACGGCGCACTCGACGAAACGCGCGAGCCCATCAGCCTCAAGCACCCGCTCGGCACCGACAACGCCGGCCGCGATGTGCTCACCCGCCTCGTGTACGGCACCCGGATCAGCCTCACCGTGGGTGTCTTCGCCGTTGCGCTCTACGTCACCTTCGGCACCATCATCGGGGCCATCGCGGGGTACTACGGCGGGCGCGTCGACATGGCGATTCAGCGGGTCATCGAAGTCGTCATCTGCATCCCGTCGCTGTTCCTCATCCTCACGGTGGCGTCGTTCATCGAAGAGCGCAGCATCTTCCACATCATGGTCATCATCGCGGCCGTGAGGTGGACATCACCGGCCAGGCTGGTGCGTGCGGAGTTCTTACGCATGCGCAACCTGGACTTCGTGTCTGCGGCCCGAGCCGTGGGCTACCGCGAGCGGCGCATCATCTTCCAAGAGATTCTGCCCAACGCACTCGCGCCTGTGCTCGTCGCCGCCACATTCGGCGTGGCCAGCGCCATCCTCGTCGAGTCCACCATGAGCTTCCTCGGCCTCGGCGACATCACCGTCCCGAGCTGGGGCCAGATCCTGAACACCGGCCGCACCACCGGCATCTGGACCCTCATCCTCGCCCCCGGCTTCGCCATCTTCGTCACCGTGAGCCTGCTCAACCTGGTGGGTGAAGGTGTGCGCGATGCCCTCGACCCCAAGCTGCGCAAGTAGGACCGTCCCATGGCACTGCTCGAGGTCGACAACCTGAAGACCCACTTCTTCACCGACAAAGGCCAGCTCCCGTCTGTCGACGGCGTGTCGTTCGACATCGACAAAGGCGAGACGGTGGGCATCGTGGGCGAGTCGGGCTGCGGAAAGTCCGTCACGGCCATGTCCATCCTGCGGCTCATCCCCCAGCCGCCCGGCCGCATCGTGGGCGGCGAGATTCGGTTCAAGGGCCGCGACCTCGCCACCATGCCCATCAACCAGCTCCAGAAGGTGCGCGGAAACGAGATTTCCGTCATCTTCCAGGAGCCCATGACCTCCCTGAACCCGGTCTACACGGTCGGCGACCAGATCATGGAAGCCATCCTCCTCCACCAGAGCGTGGAAGAGGAACAGGCGCGCGCCATCGCCCTCGAGATGCTCGACAAGGTGGGCATTCCCGAGCCCCAGATCAGCATCGACAAGTACCCGCACCAGATGTCGGGCGGTCAGAAGCAGCGCGTCATGATTGCCATGGCGCTGTCGTGCAAGCCCGACCTCCTCATCGCCGACGAACCCACCACCGCCCTCGACGTCACCATCCAGGCGCAGATCCTGGAGCTCATCCGCGAGCTGCAGCACACCAACCACATGGGCGTGATGCTCATCACGCACGACCTCGGCGTGGTGGCCGAGACCTGCGACCGGGTGGTGGTGCTGTACGCGGGCCGTGTGGCCGAGACCGCCACCGCCATCGACCTCTTCGACCGGCCCACGCACCCCTACACCGCGGGCCTGCTCCAGTCGCTCCCCGACCGCGCCCACCCCGGTGCCCGCCTGTTCACGATTGACGGCATGGTGCCGCCGCCCACCGAGTTTCCCAAGGGCTGCCGCTTCAACAACCGCTGCCCACGGGCCACCGAAGTGTGCTCCACCCGGCCCCCGGTGCACGACCTCGGCGGCGGTCACAAGGTCTGGTGCCACCATCCCCTGTCGGCCGAAGAGTCCGCCGCGCTGTCCGGGGAGGACGCATGAGCACCGAGTCCAACGAACCGCTGGTCAAGGTCCGCGGCCTCAAGAAGTACTTCCCCATCTTCAAGGGCTTCTTCCGCCGCCAGGTGGGCAGCGTGAAGGCGGTCGACGGCATCAGCTTCGACATCCAGCGCGCCGAGACCGTGGCCATGGTGGGCGAGTCGGGCTGCGGCAAGACCACCGCCGGACGCTCCATCCTGCGCCTCATCGAGCCCAACGGCGGCACGGTGCACTTCCGCGGGAAGAACATCCCCGACCTGGAACCCGAAGCGCTGCGCGAGATGCGCCGCTACATGCAGATCATCTTCCAGGACCCCTACTCGAGCCTCAACCCCCGCCAGACCATCGGCCAGATCATCGGCACCCCGCTGGTTCTCCACGGCCTGGCCGCCAACCAGCGCGAGGCCGAAGCACGCGCGAAAGAGCTGCTCGAGAAGGTGGGGCTCCAGGCGCGCTACACCAGCCGCTACCCCCACGAATTCTCCGGCGGACAGCGCCAGCGCATCGGCATCGCCCGCGCAGTCGCGCTCAACCCCGACTTCATCGTGTGCGACGAAGCGGTCTCGGCCCTCGATGTGTCCGTGCAGGCCCAGGTTCTCAACCTCCTGCTCGACCTCAAGGACGAATTCGACCTCTCCTACCTCTTCATCACCCACGACCTCTCGGTGGTGCGCCACGTCTCCGACCGCGTGGTGGTGATGTACCTGGGCCAGGTGGCCGAGAACGCCCCCAACAAGACCCTCTTCACCGCACCGCGGCACCCGTACACGCAAGCGCTGCTGTCCGCCGTTCCGCGCGCCGACCCCCGCCGCAAGCGCAAGCGCATCACGCTGCCCGGCGACGTGCCGAAGCCGTCCAACCCACCCTCGGGCTGCCGCTTCCACACCCGCTGTCCGCTGGCCCACGACCGCTGCTCGCGCGAAGTGCCCGCCGCACACACCGTCGCCCCCGACCACGTCGTGGTCTGCCATCTCTACGACGGCCGCACCGAACCCATCGATGTCATCGAAGAGCTGGAGAAGAAGGGGCGCACTCCGTGACCGCCCTGGTGCTGGTGGGTTCTCTGGCCCTCGCGGCCGACGGCTGGACCGTCCACACCCCTGAACAGCTGGCAGCGGAGCTGAAGACCGCCTGCGAGCGGGCCACCACAGCTAACAAGCCTGTTCTGTTGGGCTTCAGCGCACCCTGGTGCCTCGACTGCAAGGTGTTGCACAAGCTCGAAAAAGACCCCGGGGTCGTGGCCGAACACGCCCACTGGGAGCGTGTGGTCACCGATGTAGGCAAGTTCGAGCACCACCAAGCGCTGCTCAAGGCGTTTGGGGGCGACCGCATCGCATGGTGGGTGGCCCTCCGGCCCGAAGCCGCACAGTGCAGCCAGCCCCCCACCACCTGGAAGGTGCTGCGGTCCGGCGGCATCGAGCCTGCCAGCAACCAGAAGCTCCAGACCGCCACCGACCTCGTGACCTGGCTCACCGAGGCACGGTCACAATGACTCGTCAGCCCGAGGTTGTGGCCGTTGTGGGCGGCATCGTGGTGGTCGACAAGCCCGCCGGTGTGCGCACGGATGGCTCCGACCGCCCCGGCATCCCCGACCTCCCCACCTGGCTCGACCGCCACCCCGACCTCCCGCCAGGCACCCGTCCAGCCCACCGCCTCGACCTGCAAGCGAGCGGGCTGGTGCTGTGCGCGGCAGCCCCCGCCCTCCGCGCCGCCATCGGAAACGCCCTCGCCGAGGGTGAGATCGAAAAGACCTACCTCACGCTGGTCCATGGCCACACACGGAAGAAGGGCACCATCCGGCGTCCGCTGCAAGACAACCGGCGCAAGCGCGCACTGCCTGCCGTCACCCGCTACCGCACGCTCGAAGTGCTCCACAAAGTGAGCCTCCTCGCCGTGCGCATCGAGACCGGCCGCAAGCACCAGATCCGCCGCCACCTCGAAGGCATCGGCCATCCCATCGTGGGCGACACCCGATACCGCGGGCGCCACAAACGAGGGCTCCGAGGCGCCCCCGACCGCATCTGGCTGCACGCACGCGCCCTGGTGCTGCCGGCACACCTCACCGGCGACGAAGAGACCGTCCTCGAGGCACCTCTGGCCCCCGAGCTCCTCGCCCACCTCGAGGCCCTGCGCGCACCCGCTCCAGCGGACGAAGCGATCCAGACCGAACCACCCCTCGGCAGCGAAGACTAGGTGGCCTCCTCCCGCCGGTCCGCCGTGCTGCTCGGCCCCGGTGTCGCGTGTGGGGCGCTCCTCGTCGGACTTGTGGGCATCGCTGGCCGCGACCTCGCCGGCGACGAGCAGAACATGCTCCACGGCACCCCCGCCCAGATCTTCCAGTGGAGCCTCGACCCCCGCGGCGGCTTCGTGGGCCACCTCCCCTTGTCATTCTGGGCGCGGTGGGTCGCGCTCTCGCTGTTCTCCGAGGTCCCGGCGTGGGCCTGGCGCCTGCACGCCGTGGCATTCACCGCCATCGCCGCGGCCATCACCGCCGCCACCGCACATCGCCACATCGGCCTCGTGGCAGGCATCCTCGCTGGTGCGCTCCTCGTGTTCGACCCGATTGTGGTCTTCCACAGCCACGAAGCCAGCAATTACGCCGCATCGGTGCTCACCGGCGCGCTGATGCTCCGGGGGCTGCTCGACCTGTCCGCCAACGACCGGAACGGAGCCTGGTGGCTCGGCGCCGGCCTGCTCATGGGCGCCGCCAACGACTTCTACAGTGTGCTCTTGGCGGCCCCTTCCCTCGCAGCCTCCGCATGGCTCGCCCGACGGCCGGGTCTGCGGCGTCCCATCGGTGTCGCGTGGCTCATCCCTGCGCTGGTCGTCGCGCCGTTTGTCCTCCTGTTCATCTCCCGATTGTTCGAGTCGACCGGCAGCGCTGTCCTCGATGCCCACGCCGACCCCCTCCCGCCACGCCCCTTCCCCGCGGGCGTGGACGCCCCCTGGCGGGTCGCCCGCCGGCTGTTCGGAGCCCACCTCCACGGCTACGCAGGCGGTCGCAACGACGCTCCCTGGATTGGCCTTCCCCCCGTCCTCATGGGGTTCCTCGCGCTCGGCGCCACCCTCCGCGGGCGCGCCTGGCCCGCCGCACTGCTGGCCCTCGGTGCACTCCTCACCCACGGCCTCCTCGGCATCGGACTCCAGCTCAGCGCAGAGCGCATCCTGCCCTTCGAGCCCCGCAGCCTCATCGGACTCACCCCCGCCTTGGCCGTTGCTATGGGCAGCCTTGCCACCCGACGCACCGCAGTCATCCCCGCGCTCTGGCTCGCCGGCGCGGCCCTGTCCACCCTCGAAGCCAGCCTCGACACCGCCCACCTCCGCGACCAGGCCCTCGCCCACGCCGCCCACATCGCCCCGCCCGGCGCCATCCTCGTCGTCCCCGACGACCGCACCCGCACCCGCGCCCCCACCGCAGTCCCGTGCGCACCCGCCGGGAGCGCCACCGTCGTCGCCATCCTCAACCACGAAGCCACCACTCTGGCGGACTGCACCGGCACCCCCACCGGACTTCCCCTCACCCACCGCGCTTCCTTCGACGCCCCGGTCCACGAAGGCTCGGCCGCCTCGTTCCTGCCCCGTCGCGTCGTGGCCGTCTTCGGAGCACCGGTCTCCGCCACGCCTCTACGCATCGAGAACACCCTGCTCGACGGCCTCACCAACACCACCTGGACCCTCACCGACCCCCACGGTGCCACCCTCGCTCGCGGCACCGCCCCCAGCACGTTCCCCACTCCAGAAGGCCTGGCCCACATCGCCGCCTTCCCCACGGCCCCCGCGTGGCTGCCCGACCACCCCCTCTTTCTGGCCCACCGCAACCAGGTCCAGGCGTGGGAGCGCGACCCCCTCGACCAACGCCCCGTCCTCCGAGCGGCCCCACTCCAGGCCCCCTGGCTCACCACCCTTCGCCGCCTGCTCCCCGTAGTCGGCGTGCTGCTCACCGTTCTCGCATTCCGGCGACGCCCATGACGCGCCGCTGGCCCGCACTTCCCGCGGCCGCCATACTCCTGCTCGTGCTCTGGCGGGCCGTCCTGCACCCGGTCGACACCTACGGCGACTCGGGGGCAGGCTACATCGAACACCTCGAGCGCGTGCGGGTTCTCAGCCGCCTGACCACCGCTGGCGGGTCCATCTTCGACCGCCTCCGGGCCGCCGATGGCCTCTACCCACCCGGCCTGCACCTGCTGTCCGCCCCCGCCTCCTTCCTCGGGGCACATCACCCCGAAGCGGTCACGCCGCTCGGCATCCTGTGGCTCCTCCTCCTCGCCGGAGCCGTGGCCACCTGCGCGCGCACTCTGCACAAGCGCGCCCTGGTCCCCGCATTCGTGGCCACGCTCCTGGTGCCCGCCTTCCACGCCGTCGCGCCCCGCTACTACTACGACCTCCCCATGACGGCCCTGGTCTGGACGGCCGCAGCCGCCTTGGCATCGTCCGACAAGAATACAGTCCCCAAGGCCATCTTGGCGGCGCTTGCCTTCAGCCTCGCGTGCTTCGTAAAGTGGTCGGCCATCCCCCTCGGGGCGTCCATCCTGGTGGCCGGGGCCCTCCTCGCCGCGCGCCACGACCGGCGCCGCGCCCTCCAAGCCAGCAGCCTGGCCGTCGGGCTCACCACCCTCATCGTGGTCCCCACACTCCTCGCCAGCACCTCATTCGGCGCCATGGGCGGCGCCACCTTCCAGCCACCGCCGGGCGTCGCCTTGCCGACCTGGACCGCCGCACTCGACAGCATCCGCCCCGGGCTCGGCCGTGCTCTGGGCTCCATGGCCGTCCAGGCCCGACTCGATGGCCCCTCCCGGGCCTGGTTCTACCTGTCACGCTTTGGCAGTACCGTGCTGGCCCCCATCCTCGTCCCCTCTACGCTCATCCTGGTCACCGCCTGGGGTCGCCAGCGCGCACCGGGCGCCCTCGCCATCGCGGTCGCCTCCCTGCCAGTGCTTGCATTCATCCTCCTCGCGGTCCCCCCACTCGACGAACGCTTCCTGCTCACAGTGCTGCCCGTCATCCCGCTGGTCGCCGGTGTCGCCCTCTCCGAGTCCACCCGGCTCACCCGCATCCTCGCGCCGGTCACCGCGGCACTCGCCGTCGCTGTCGCCGCGGACTTCCACCTGGGTGGCCCCTTCGATGGTCCGGAGACGCCGGCCACCACCGGACACGCCACCCCTCTGCGCTGGGGCCTGTCCACCTCCATCGACCGCCGTGGCTGGGCCCGCTCTGACCACCTCCCCGACCACCGCTCCGCCTTCCGGTCCGCCCTCCTCCAGCAGGTCGAACGCTGCCACGCCACCAGCATCACCGGCGACGACGCCATCGTGGCCGACAAGGGCGACCTCAACTGGTGGACCTTCGCCTTCGAGCGCGCCACCCTTGCCCATGATGCGCCCCAGCGCGTGTTCATGCCCATCGGAACCGGCCTCGGCCCGCCGCCGTCCCCCCCCACCCTCGCCTTCACGCACGCAACGCCCCCCGACGGCTTCGCCCCCCTGACCGCCCATCTGGCCATCCCTGCATTCTCCCCACCGGGCCTGTGCGAGTCCTTCCAATGACGCCCACCCAAGTGGCGGACCAGCTCCGCGCACTCGGACTCCCCCGAGGCGCCACAGTAGTGGTCCACACCGCGTTCTCAACGGTGCGACCCATCGAAGGCGGCCCTCTGGGGCTCATCCACGCCCTCCAAGCCACCATCGGGCCCGAGGGCACTCTGGTCATGCCCACCATGTCGGCAGGCGACGCCCCGTTCGACCCCGCCACCACCCCCACCCTCGACATGGGCATCGTCGCCGAGACCTTCCGTAGCCTGCCGGGTGTGGTCCGAAGCACCCACCCCGCCGCCTCTTTCGCCGCACGCGGCCCGCACGCCCAAGCCATCTGCGCCCCACAGCCCCTCGTCCCCCTCCACGGTCCGGACAGCCCCCCTGGACGGGTGTGGTCCCTCGACGGCTTCGTCTTGTTGCTGGGGGTGGGCCACGACGCCAACACCACCATCCACGTGGCCGAGGTGCTCGAGAACGTCCCCTACTGGCAGGCCCATCCCTGTGTCGTGCGGGTGAACGGCCAGCCCGCCACCGTCCGGCTTCCCGAGACCGACCACTGCTGCGCAGGCTTCGAGCGGGTCCGACCCGAATGTCCCGGGCACACAAGCCGGGTGGGTCAGGCACACGCCACGCTGATGCGCTCCAGGACCGTGGTCACAGCAGCTCGGGCACTCCTGACACATGACCCCCTGGCCTTCCTGTGCCCGGCCACCAAGCGGTGCCCCGACTGCGATGCTGCGCGCGCCAACATCGGAAGGCCCCCACCCGTCCCGGCGCCGACCCACACAAGCGAGGGTCGACCCCGGTGGTTCTAGTAGTAGATGGCCCCAGTCTTGACCGGGTTCGGCGTGACGTACGGATGCGGCGCCCACTCGAGCACGCCGCCGCCGACACTGGCATGGCCCAGGTACCAGCCATCCTGGTACACGTAGCCATTGGCGAAGGAGATGACGACCAGCCCTTCGGGGCGTGAGCTGCAGTCATTCGACGTGACGGACATCTCGACCTCGAAGGCAAGCTCGCAGTCCGGGCAGGTGGTCTGGACTCCACTCAACGACCAGCTCGACTCACAGTCGGTGTAGGTCCAGGTCGTCCAGCCGGTGACCCCTTCGCCTTCGCCCTCGCCTTCACCTTCGCCTTCGCCTTCGCCTTCGCCTTCGCCTTCGCCTTCACCCTCGCCTTCGCCCTCGCCCTCGCCCTCGCCTTCGCCTTCACCTTCTCCCGAGTCAGCACCGGTGTCGTCCACCTTTCCGGACAGACATCCGGACCCGAACACCACGCCACAGACCACAGCTACGGTTCTCAACCACATCGTTCCCCCTGAGTTGCACGATCATTGGCAGGCCCACCTATGCGTGAGCCCCTACGCGAACTCTACACCATGCGCCCGCGCCGCAACACAAACCGAGCCCGAACCAACGGACAGTCCCGGTCGACCGTCCACTCTTGAAGCGTCCATCCGGACGGCACAGACACCGGTCTTTCCCTCACCGTCCACCCCACCGCCACGGGCGCGAGAGCGGTCCAGTGTGGGTCCGACGACCTGTCCAGAGCGTCCCCCAACCACACCACATCGCCCGGACCGACCTCGCCCGTGACCGTCCCGCGGCGCGCGCCCGAATGCAGACCTTCCGTCAGCCCCGGTGGCCGTCCAGCCCGAAGCGCGCGGGTCCACACCGTGTCGTCGACCAGCCGCGCGGAATCCAGGTCGGCGCCCCCCCAAGCCGCAGCCACCGCCTCGGCCTGCAACCGCGCACGCCGCCGCCCCCTCCCGAGCTTCCACACCGCAGAAACCCGGGCCAGGCGCTGCTCGAAGCCCGCCGAGGTGCACAGCCCCAGGCGAACCGTGCGCTCATGGGCGTCCCAGAAGGCCCGCGACTCGGTCGGGAGCCCCCCGCGGACGTGGTGGTAGAACCAGACTCGTCGGCCGAACGCATCCTCTCCGAACAGCGCTGCAGCCGATGCTCTGGGCAGCTCACGGCACGCCACCACAGACAGGGCCAGCGCCGCACCATCGGGTGTGTCCAGAGCGGCGCACACGTCGGACGCGCCCGCCCCGAGGGCAGCCAGCCCACCACAGCGCACATCCCCGACCAACACCACCCGCCCACCCGCCACCTCGGGGATCTCGGCGAGGAGACGGTCGGCGGCCTGCCAAGGCCCCCACCGAGACAACTGGGCAACTCGGGCTGCCGGTCCGGTTCCCATCCTGTAAGTTGCGGCCATGTCCGCTCCACACCTCGGCGTGCTCGCCGGAACCCTACCTCCGCTGCCGGAGCTCGGCCCCCGGGCTGGCGAAGCCACCGTCGCCGTTCACGATGAGGGCGACCACCTCGCCGCCTACCTCGCCCCGGCACCGCTGGACCTCCTGATCGCCGCTTTGTCGGGCGACCGCGGACACACCGCCTGGGACGCCATCGGTGAGCGCGTGGACACCATCCCGGCCGCGGGCGAAGCCATCGAAGGCGCGCCCATCGCCAACCTGCCCGCGTCGCTGCGCGCCCACCCCCGAGCGGTCCTGGCCGCGGGTTCCGATTGGGTGCTCTGCGTCGAAGATGGCGTACACGCCACACTCTTCGCGCGCCGTGCATCCATCGTCGTGCGGGCCGTGCACGCCGCGGTAGGCCACCTCCTCTCCGGCTCCGAGACACCCGCTCGGCGCATCGACCCCCGCGTGCTCGGGCACCTTGCCCGGCCTACATTCCGCGGCCCCCACCACCTGCGCCTCGATTCACTCACCGGAGACCTGTGGGTGCGTTCCCCCCAACGCACCGTCGCCCTGAGCCCCGACGCGCGAGGAAGCTGGCGACTGATTCAATGACCGACGCCCCCCCGCTGCCCATCGTCGACACGCCCGACGCCCTGGGACAGCTGGTCGAGACCCTCGACAACGCGCGCACCATCGCCCTCGACACCGAGTTTCACGCCGAGCGCCGCTACCGTCCCCAGCTGATGCTGTTGCAGGTGAGCGCCGACGGCGGCCCCGTCCACACGGTCGACCCCCTTGCCCTCGACCTGCAGCCGCTCGGCCCCGTCCTGGACGGCCGCACCTGGCTCGCACACGGCGCAGCACGCGATGTCGAGCTCATCCACGCGGCCACCGGAGCGCGGCCCACAGCCCTGCTCGACACCCAGGTCCTCGCCGGCCTGGCCGGACTGCACTTTCCCGCTCGACTCGACGCCCTCGCGTCCGAAGTCCTGGGCGTCCAGGTCGACAAGGGCGCCACCCTCAGCGACTGGCACCGCCGACCGCTCAACCCCGAGCAGCTGGCCTACGCCCGCACCGACGTCCGTCTGCTCTGTCCGCTCGCCGACGCCCTCCTCGCGCGAATCGACACCCTCGACGCCGCCATCCCCGGCCGCCAGGGTCGCACCTGGGCCACGATGGCCGGCGACGAGCTGGTCGCTGACGCCCTGGCCGACCCCGACCCCCACATCCAGTGGCGCTCGCTCGACATCGCCCCCCGCTTCGACGGCCCCACCCGCCAGGTCCTCCACGCGCTCTACACCTGGCGGGAGTCCGAAGCCCAGCGCAAAAACAACCCCCCGCACTTCATCCTCGCCCCTTCCATCGCCCTCGACCTCGCCCGACGCCGGCCCACCGATTCGGCCGGCCTGCGTGCGAACCGCCGCATCCCTTCCGGACTCTTGAAGCGCCACGCGAACACACTGCTCGCCATCATCAGCGCAGCCCCGGATGGGCCAATCCCCCCACCGATACCGGACTCCCGCCGCGGTGGACTGGGCGCACTCCTCACTGCCTGGTCGGGGTGCAAGGCTGCCGAGCTGGGCATTGCAGCGGCTCTGCTCGCCCCGCCCCACACCATCCGCGCCATGACGATCGGCGGTAGCAAGGATCTCTCCGGTTGGCGATCGCAGGCTCTCGCACATGGGCTCGATCAGATCTTGTCGGGAAGCCGCGTGCTGGCAGTGGACGAAAACGGCGCGGTCGTCACGCGTCTGGCGGTCCCTCCACCCACAGGATTCCCGGCTCCGTAGAAAATATTTTTTCGCTCGGCGTGGAACGGTCGAAAAAAATTTTTTCCTGCGCCGATTTTTTTATTGAGGGGCCGGAATGTCCGTTGTACAAAGTGAGTGCCGACGGGGTTGGCACCCATGACGGCCGGCAGCCAAGGACGACACCCAAGCATCCGCTTGCCCAGTCGCCCAAAGCAACGTGCCGTACCACCTCCCGGGAACCATGCGCCCCAAGCGCATCGGCCACCCGTCCGCTGGAGCCCATGGGCTCCTCCGATTGACACACACCACGGGGCATGTCCCCGACACCCCAACAGGAGCCCATCATGAACACCCTCCAGCGCCTCATCAAGGACGAGTCCGGTGCCACCGCTATCGAGTACGGCCTCATCGCCGGTCTCGTCGCCGTCGCCATCATCGCGGCCCTCGGCACCCTCGGCGACTCGCTGAACCTGCTCTTCTCGAACGTGGCATCGACCGTCAGCACCGCCGCCACCTGATCCAGGCAGCCGAGGAGGCGCGGGCGTGGAGCTCGCCACAACCGTACTGATCCTGCACGCCGGCCTGGCCGCTGTCTGGGACATTGCCCAGCGGCGGATTCCCAACTGGCTCATCGTCAGCGGTCTCCTCTTTGGCATCGCCTTCAACGCCCAGTCCAGCGGACTCGCTGGTCTGGGCTTCGCTGTTCTCGGGGCGCTCACCGCCCTTGCCGTCCTCATCGGACCGTTCGCGATCCGATGGATGGGCGGTGGCGACGTCAAGATCGCGATGGTGTGCGGCGCGTTCACCGGCTGGTCCGGTGCGCTCCACATCATCCTGGTCGGCACCGTCGTCCACGGTCTCCTCGGCCTGCTGGTTCTCTTCAGTCGAGCAGCCCGCAAGGCGATGGGACACACGCTTGAGAAACCCCGGCAGCTTCCACACGCGGTGGGCTTCGGCATCGCCGCTGTGCTCTATGCTGCCGGCGTCGCACGATTCTTCTGAAGCCCCCGTGGCACGCTGAATCGGCGGCAGACCCTTGTTCGCGCGGTGCGGACTCGCATAGGGTCGGTCAAGCCCTTGGGAGTTCCTGCCGGAGGATTCGATGGCAAGGCAGCAGACGGGTGGCCGCTTCAAGGCCACGCTTTTCATGGGAGGTGCGGTTCTCGTCGCCGCCCTCACCGCGTTTCTCATGTACGAGGTCATCAACCGCGCCGAACAGCGTGCGGAGCAGGCCGGAAACTACGAGACGCAACAAGTCGTGGTCGCCACGCGCGACCTCTACATGGGGATTCCGATCTCCGAGGAAGATGTCGAGGTCAAGACCATCTTGCCCGACACCGTCCTGAGCGAGTACGCGTACGAGACCCTCGAAGAGGTCATCCACAAGACGCCCCGCGAGCGCATCTACCGGGGCGAGGTGGTCCGCTTTGAGCGCCTGGCCGACGAAAAAGACGGCAAGGGCCTCAACGCCATCATCGAGCGTGGCAAGCGCGCCATGACCATCCAGACCGACGCCCAGTCGTCGCTCAGCGGGATGCTGGTGCCCGGCAACCACGTCGACGTCATCGTCACCATCCGCCCCGACGACCGCTCCATGGGCGCGTCCTGGGTCACCGAGACCATCCTCGAGGATGTGAAGGTGCTGGCGGTCGGCGACAGCCTCATCGCCCGCAAGGAAGAGGTCGACGGCAAGAAGGCCAAGCGCCAGAAGCGCCCGAAGCCTTCGGTCACGCTGCAGGTCACGCCGCACGAAGCCGAGAAGCTCGCGCTGGCCACCTCGAAGGGCGACCTCCACCTCGTCCTCCGCAGCGACATCGACGACCTCGTGAGCGACGACGACGGCACCGTGCTCAGCACGAACGCACTGCTCGGCGTGAAGAAGACCGAACCCGTGAAGAAGACCGGCGGTGGGAAGAAAAAGACCCAACAAGCCGAGGTCATCCAGGGCACCAACACCACCACCGTCGGCTTTGACAGCAGCGGCCAGAAGGTGGACGGCGTCGAGTCTGGCGGGTCCCGCCGGCGCCGTCGCTGAGCCACAGGCATCGAAGGAATCAGGGGAGTCATGATGACCACAGCACGATGGGCAGTCCGGGGCATTGCCGCCCTCTTCGCCCTGGTTGGCACCACCGCTGCCGCCGAAGAGACCGAACAGTGGCTCGACGTCGAGGTGGGCCACAGCACCGTGTTCCGCGGCGACCGCCCCATCGGGCGCGTGCTCACCTCCGACCCCGAGGTGGCGTCGCTCAAGCTGCTCGAACAAGGCCAGGTCCAGATCCTGGGCCAGTCCGTCGGCAGCACCGACCTCTGGGTCTGGTACCTCGGCGACATGTCCAACCCGGTCAACTACGACCTCACGGTCCACCAAGACCTCTCCGGGCTCATCCGCCGGGTCGACACCGTGGTCGATGGCCCCCCACCCAAGGTCTACCCCCTCGAAGACCGCCTGGTCATCGAAGGTCCGGTCGACAGCATCCAGACCCTCGAACGCATCGCCGACATGGCCAAGGTCTACGACGACGAATTCGTCAACCTCATGACCGTCACCGGCGACCACCAGATCCAGCTCGAGGTCGTGTTTGCGGAGATCAACCGCACCGCTCTGCGCGAGCTCGGCATCAACGGCATGTGGGGCGACGACCGCAACGTGGCCGTGGGCATGTCCGGCCCCAACGTCTCGAGCAGCGGCTACATCACCACCACCGCGCAAGAGTCCATCAACCAGGGGGTCACCACGGCCGCGGGCTCGGGCACCTTCAACGTGCTCGGCACCGTCCCCGACATCGGCAACCTGTCGCTCGTGCTGTCGGTCCTCGAGTCCAACAACCTCTCGAAGACCCTCGCCAAGCCCACTCTCGTCGCCCTCAGCGGCCAGCAGGCCGAGTTCCTCGCCGGCGGTGAGATCCCGATTCCCGTGGCCCAGTTCGGCAACCGCATCACGCTCGAGTTCAAAGAGTACGGCGTGCGGCTGGTGTTCGTGCCCACCGTCCTGGGCGCCGATGTCATCGACATGCGCGTGTACGTCGAAGTCTCCGACGTCGACTCCGCCACCGGCATCCGCGTCACCGGCATCGAGGTCCCGGGCTTCGTGGCCCGCAAGACCCAATCCCACCTCCGGGTGGAAAGCGGCATGACCTTCGCCATGGCGGGCATGCTCAGCGACTCGGTCCGCGCCACCTACGCCAAGGTGCCCATCCTCGGCGACATCCCCATCCTCGGCGTGCCTTTCCGCTACGTCCAGCACCGCAAGACCGAGACCGAGCTGATGATTTTCGTCACGCCGCGCCTCGTGCGTCCGCTTGCGAGCTCGGAGGTCCCCGCGCCTCCCGGCACCACCGAAGACTACAATCCCAACGACTGGCGGTTCTTCCTGTTCGGCGGCGACCACCGCGCGATGTCCCGGACCGCCGAGCCCACAGGCCCCGTCGGCCTCGCCCGCTAGCCGAGCACCCACGCCATGCACCTTTGCCCCCCCTCCATGGAGCCCAACCGATGAGAAGCCGGAGAGTCGCACGCGGCGCCGCTTCCGTTGTGGTGGTGGGCGTCGACGCCATCGGCATGGGGCTCATTCGTGAGTGCCTCGGGACCGAAGCCGTCCTGCCCACCCAGGCCACCCCCTACGAAGATGCCGCCCAGGTGGTGCGCAAGACGCGCCCCAACGTCGTGGTCATGGGCTTCGACATCGACTTCGACGAAGCCGTCCGCCTGGGCAGCTACCTCGCCAACGAGTCGCCCAGCCTCCACATGGTGGCCATCTCCTCGCGCACCGACCCCGAGCGCATCCGCGCCGCCATGCGCACGGGCTACCGCGAATACGTCGTCCTCCCCGAAGACGCCGACCTCCTCCGCCGGGCCGTCCACGAGTCCGCCTATGGCGACGACGAAGAGGGTGAACAAGGCGAGCTCATCGCGATTGTGGGCAGCAAGGGTGGCTGTGGGGTCTCCTTCCTCACCATCAACATCGCCGCAGAGCTGTCTGCCATCGAGCGCGTGGTGGTGCTCGACCTCGACTTCTCGATGGGCGACATCGCGGCCTTCCTCGACCTCGAGCCCAACAACAGCATCCACGACGTCCTCCGCGACCTCGACCGCCTCGACGAACGCATGCTGGCCGGGTCGGTGACGGTCCACCCCAGCAAGGTCCACGTGCTCGCCCAGCCCACCGAGCTGGTCAACCACGAAGAGGTCCACGGCGAAGACATCATGCGTGTGCTGTCCACCGCCGCCGAGACCTACCAGTACGTCCTCGCCGACTGCGGCGGTCGCATCGACCTCTCCACGCTCACCACCACCAGCGTGGCCGACCGCGTCATCCTCGTCACCACCCCCGACGTGGTGTCCGTGCGCAACGCCTGGCGCCGCCTGCAGCTCATGGACCGTCTCGGGGTCGAGCGCGACGCCATCCGGCTCGTGGTCAACAAGTGGGGCCGCAACGCCGAGCTCCGCCTCGCCGACATCGAGAAGAACCTCCAGTGCAAGGTGGCCGCCACCATCGCGCTCGACGACCAGAACTGCAGCCGCGCGGTCAACAAGGGTCGCCTGCTGCGCGAAGTCGCCCCCCGGTCGCCCGTGCTCAAAGACATCGCCGCCACCCTCGACATCATCACCGACGGTGCCGAAGCGGTCGAGCCCGCCTCTACCAAGTCGTTCTGGGGCGGGCTGTTCGGCGGCTGACCCCGCGCCCGCTCTCCTAGTTTCGGAGTCCGCCCATGGCATCCAAGCTCATCGACCGCGTCCGCGGCGCCCACCAGCGGTACCGGTCGTCGTCCACGGCAGACTCGGCCGAGTTCGAACGCATCAAGCGCCGCCTGCACAAAGAGCTCATCGACTCCCTCGACTTCGAGCAGGTGAGCCGCATGCCGCGGGCCGAGCTGTCGGTCCGCTTGCGCAAGTCGCTCACCGATGCGGTCGAGATGCGGTCGCTGCCGCTCAACCGCCTCGAGCGCGAGCGCCTCGTCGAAGAAATCCTCGATGAAATCCTGGGCCTGGGCCCCCTCGAGCCCCTCCTCCGCGACCCCGAAGTCTCCGACATCCTCATCAACGGCGCCGACACGGTGTTCGTCGAGAAGAAGGGCCGCCTGCAGAAGGTCGACGTTCGCTTCAACGGCAACGCCCACCTCATGCAGATCATCGACCGCATCGTGTCCGCCGTCGGCCGCCGCGTCGACGAAACCAACCCCATGGTCGACGCCCGCCTGTCCGATGGCAGCCGCTTCAACGCCATCATCCCGCCGCTCGCCCTCGACGGCCCGGTGGTCTCGATTCGCCGCTTCGGCACCGTGCCCATCACCGCCGAAGACCTCGTCGCCTTCGGCAGCTGCCCCCAGCCGATGATGGACTTCCTCAAGGGCGCGGTGAAGTCCAAGCTCAACGTCCTCATCAGCGGCGGCACCGGCTCCGGCAAGACCACCCTCCTCAACGTCCTGTCGAGCTTCATCCCGCCCGGCGAGCGCATCATCACCATCGAAGATGCCGCCGAGCTCCAGCTGCAGCAGCCCCACGTTGTGCGCCTCGAGACCCGCCCCAAGAACCTCGAAGGCAAGGGCGAGGTCACCGCCCGCGACCTGGTGAAGAACGCGCTGCGGATGCGCCCCGACCGCATCATCCTCGGCGAGATCCGGGGCACGGAAGCCATCGACACCCTCAACGCCATGAACACCGGCCACGAGGGCTCTCTGGCCACCGTCCACAGCAACAGCACGCGCGACGCCCTCGCCCGGATGGAGACCATGATCGGCATGGGCATGCCGAACCTCTCCGACAAAAACATCCGCGAGATGATGGCCCGCGCCCTCGACATCATCATCCAGGCCGACCGCCTCCCCGACGGCAGCCGCCGCGTGCTCGCCATCACCGAGCTCACCGGCATGGAAGGCAGCGTGGTCACCACCCAGGACCTCTTCGTCTTCAAGCAGCAGGGCTACGACGACGAAGGACGGATTCGCGGCACCTTCACCGCCACCGGCGTGCGCCCCAAGTGCATGGGACGCCTCCGCCAGAACGGCGTGGAAATCCCGCGCAGCCACTTCTCCTGGCGCATGCCCGTCTAGACGGCGCCCGAGGACCGCATGCAGTCGCTCATCACCATCCTGATCACCGCTGTCGCCGCGCTCGCCGCGGGATCGGTCATGGTGTTCCTCTACTGGGGCGTTCTCTCCCGAGAAGACGACCGCCAGGCTCAGCTCGCCCGCCGCCTCGGCACCGCCACCCGCGAAGAAGAAGACAGCCTCTTCCTCATGCCGCAGCCGGAACAAGCCGCGGCCTTCGGCTCCATCGGCGACCGCCTGAACATCCTCCTCGTCGAAGCCGGGATGCCCTACGACATGAACGGCCTCGTGGTGCGGTGCGCCGTGGCCGCTCTCGTCGGCGCAGTCATCATGGGCATCCTCACCCGCGGCCCCTTGGCCCTCATCGGGCTCATCTTCGGCGTGGTGCCCATCATTCTGCTCAACGGCAAGGCCACCGAACGCGCGCGGGCGCTCAGCGAACAGCTCCCCGATGCCCTCGACCTCGTCGCCCGGTCGCTCCAAGCCGGCCACGGTCTCGCCGACGCCATGAAGCTGTGTGCAGAAGAAATGCCCAGCCCCGTGTCCGATGAGTTCGGGCGGGTCTTCGAAGAAAACAGCCTCGGCCGCGACCTCCGCGCCTCCTTCGAGACCCTCACCCTGCGCAACCCGCGAAACTTCGACCTCAAGCTCTTCGTGAGCTCGGTGCTCCTCCAGCGCGACACCGGCGGCAACCTCATCGAGATCCTGGGCAACATCTCCAAGACCATCCGCGACCGCTTCGTGTTCGAGGCCAAGGTGCGCGCCCTCACCGCCGAGGCCCGCATCTCGGCCATCATCCTGGGCAGCTTGCCGTTCGCCATCCTCGGCCTCATCACCTGGATGCGGCCCGGCTACCTCGCACCGCTCTGGACCGACCCCCTCGGCAACAAGCTGGTCGGCGGCGCTCTGGTCTGGTTCCTCGTGGGCATCACCGTCATGCGCAACGTCTCCAAGGTGGAGGTCTGATGGACTTCTCCGCCCTCGGCGAGAACCTCGCCCTCATCCTGGCCGCAGCCGTCTTCTTCGTCGTGCTGGTGGTCATGTACGCCATGTCGGTGTTCCTCAACCCCGAGCGCACCGCCCGCGACCGCGTGGCCGACCTCACCGGTGGCAAGCGCGAGGTCGGCGGCGACCTCTTCCTGCGTCCCGAGCCCTCCTCCGATGTCGCCTCGCGCATCGGCGGCCTGGCCAGCGGCGACGAAGACGAAGCCGACGAAAACCGCAAGATGCTCCTGCAGGCCGGCTTCCGCAGCCGCAACGCCCTCGAGATCTTCAACGCCGTCCGTGTCGTCCTCACCCTCGGGCTGGCGGCCATCGGCTACGCCGTCACCCACAACCAGAAGCCCATTCTCATCGCTCTCGGCGTGCTCCTGGGCATGACCGTCGGCTACTACGCCCCCAAGATCTTCGCGACCAGCCGCCGCGAGAGCCGCCAGAAGGAGCTCATGGACTCCTTCCCCGATGCGCTCGACCTCCTGGTGAGCAGCGTCGAAGCGGGCCTCGGCCTGGATGCGGCGTTTCGGCGGGTGTCGAAGGAAATGGAAGGGGCTGCCCCCGCTCTCGCGCGCGAGCTGCAGGTGGTCAACTACGAGGTCGAGGCGGGCGTTCCGCGTACCTCCGCCCTGCGCCACCTCGACGAACGCACCGGCCTGGCCGAGGTCAACAGCCTCGTCAACGTGCTCCTGCAGGCCGAGCGCTTCGGTACGTCCGTGGCCGAAGCCCTGCGCATCCACTCCGAGCTGGTGCGGAAGAAGCGCATGCTCGCGGCGGAAGAAAGCGCGGCCAAGATCTCGCCCAAGCTCACGCTGGCGATGATTCTCTTCATCTTGCCACTGCTGTTCACCGTTCTCGCCGGACCGGCCGCCATCAACGTGGTCAACAACCTCCTGCCCGCGATGGGTGGCTGACATGCGCACGTTCGTCGCGGCCCTCGCTGCAGCCTTGTGGTTGCCCCTGAGCGCTGAAGCCGCCCGCCGCAACGCCGACAAGTCCACCGTCGAGCCGCCCGCGCCCTGGGAACAGCCCGGTGGCCGCGACCAGGCCCGCCTCGAGCTGGCCCGTGCGCTGCTCACCGCAGGGTCTCCCGATGCCTGCCTCGAGCTCATCGCCCAGCTGCGCCGCGACGGCGTGAAGGGCCTCGAGCTCGAGCGGCTGCATGCCCAAGCCCTGCGCTCCACCGGCCTCGACGACGACGCCCGCGCCATCCTCGAAGGCATCGTCCAGCGCTGGCCACGGGATGCCTCCGCCCACAACGAGCTGGGCATCCTCGCAATGGACCGCAACGACGTCGAGGCAGCCGTCGACCACTTCAAGCAAGCGGTCCGGCACGACGACGGCAACGGCGGCTACCTCAACAACCTCGGCTTCGCCTTGATGGTGGCCGAGCGCCCCGACGAAGCCATCGACATCCTGCGGTCCGCCCTCCGCGCCGACAGCTCCAAGGCCCAGACCCGCAACAACCTCGGCTTCGCGCTTGTGGCCGCTGGTCGGGAGTCCGAGGCGTGGCGGGTGTTCAAGGCCGCCACCAAGAGTCCCGCCGACGCCCACTACAATGTCGGCGTGGGGCTGGAGATTCGGGGCGCGTCCTCCGAAGCCACCGAGGCCTACCGCAAGGCCCTCGACACCGACCCCAGCCACGAAAAGGCGCAAGATGCCCTCGTGCGCCTCACCACCGCTTCCGATCCCAACGCACCACAGGGTGCGGCCCCCCCCGGGTACGACACCCTCACCAACCCACCCCCACGCTCGGAGCCCTGAATGCCCCGCACCGCATCGAACGGCCTCGTTCTCGTCGGTCTCGTCCTGACCGCCGGCCTCGCTTCCGGCTGCCTCCGGCACTCGAGCCAGCTCCAGTACGACCATGGTCGCGCCTCGGCAGCTGCGTTCAACGCGCAAGCCAACCTCGACCGCCCGTCCGTCACCGACAGCGCCTACGCCCTCACCGGGTCTGAGGCCCTCGAGATGCGTGCACAGGTCACCGCCGAGTCCACCGACGCCGAGTCCGGCCAGGCCGAGGCCGTGCAGAAGATCCAGGTGCAGTAGGCCGCAGTGGCGGTCCGCTTTCCACGAGGCTCGGCCAGCTCACTCATCTCGCTGGCAGCAGGTGCCATCGCGGCATCGGCCGTCGCGCTCGCGTGGCTGCCCCTCCTCACCGAGTCCTCCCAGCGCGAGCTCACGAACGAAGCCCGCCAGCTGCACACCCTGGTCCGGCTGGCCAGCGCCGAGTCCGCACGGCACCCCTCCGGCTCCGAGGCCGAGCGCGCCGCCCTCTCGGAATTCCGCACGCTGTCCCATGTCGACGCCCTCTGGCTCGCGCAAGAAGACGGCACCATCCACCACAGCATTCCGCCCGATGCCATGCCGTCGGTCGATGTGTCCGGCCAGGTCCAGCAGCTGTGCGCGCGGCCGCCCTCCGACTCCGGCGCCGACCTCGGCGACACCCTCGCGTTCATGACCGACGCCACCGCCTTGCGGGCCGTGTGTGTTCCCATGGCGGGCGAACCCACCGGCCGCTTCCTGGTCGTGCTCGCCGAGACCGCCACCTGGGCGCCACTGGCCGACTCCCGCCGCCGAGCCACCTTCCTGCTGTTCGGCCTGGGGTCGGTCGTCGCCCTCATCGTCATCATCGGCATCCGCTGGCTGCTCGCGCCCATCCATGAGATCAGCGACGCCGCCCGGAAGATTGCCCAGGGCACCCGACAGGTCCGCGTCACGCCACGCGGCCCCGAAGAAATCGCCCAGCTGGCCCGCGCGGTCAACGCCCTCGCCTCCTCCGTCGAGACCCGAGAAGACGAAATCCGCGGTCGGATGGAGGTCGTCAACGAGATCAGCAGCATGGTCGCCCACGAGGTGCGCAACCCTCTGCAGAGCCTCGAGCTCCTCACCACACTCGCCCGCACCGAGCCCGACCACACCACCCGCGAGAGCCTGCTCACCACCATGGAGCAGGAGATTCGCACCCTCGAAGGCGTGGTCCAGAAGCTGCTGCGGTCGAGCGGCCCACTCCGCATCGCCCCCGCCCCCGCCGACCTCGTCGCCATCGTGCATCGCGCCGCCACCATGGCCGAGCCGGAAGCCCGCCGCCGCAAGGTCACCCTGCTGGTCCAGGCACCAGGCAAGCTGCAGGCCCGGGTCGACGGCTCGCTGGTCCGCCGAGCCTTCGAGAACCTCCTCTACAACGCCATCGAGTTCGCGGGCGAGCATCCCCCCGGACAGGTCACCGGCTCGCTGTCCAAGCACGGCAACCGGGTCCGGATGGTGGTGGAGGACGACGGACCGGGCGTGCCCAAGGCCGAGGTGGGCCGCATCTTCCAGCCCTACTACTCGTCGAAGTCGGGCGGCACGGGGCTCGGACTTGCCCTGTGCAAGCAGGTGTTCGAAGCCCACGGTGGTAGCATCCGGTACGAGGCCTCCCCCCTCGGCGGTGCCCGGTTCGTGGCCGAGCTGCCCCTCGAGGTCGAGTCGTCCGAGACCCCCTTGCGCTGAGGGCGCCCCCCATGTCCGTCGCCGACACCGCGCTCCAGATCCTCGTTGTCGACGACAACCAGACCGCCGCGATGGCCGCTGCCATGCTGCTTCGGCGCGACGGTCACCAGGTCGACGTCCGCCACGACGGCGCCGCCGGCATCGAGGCTCTGCACGACCACCCCTACGACCTCGTGCTCACCGACCTCCGCATGGAACCCATCGATGGCCTCGGGGTGGTTCGCGCGGCCCGTGCCTGTGTTCCACCGGTCGATGCCATCGTCATGACCGCCTATGGCTCGGTCGACGCCGCCGTGGAGGCCATGCGCCTCGGCGCCATCGACTTCATGACCAAGCCGGTCACAGCCGACCAGCTGCGCCAGCGGGTCAAAGACTACCGCCAGGCCCCTGCACGCGGCCTGGCCCTCGTGGGCGAGTCCACCGCCATGCAGCGGATCCGCGAGACCGCCACCCGCCTGGCCTCCGTCCGCAGCACCGTGCTCATCACCGGCGAGACCGGCACCGGCCGTCGCCATCTGGCCCGCTGGCTCCACGAAAACGGCCCCGACTCCGACAAGCCCCTCGTGCTCGCACAGGCTGGCCGGGAGCTCTCCGCCGAACAGCTCGACCAGGCCGGCACACTCCTGCTGCCCAACGTCGACGAGTGGTCTGCCAGCGCCCACGACACCCTCCAGCGCCAGCTCTACCGCCTGGACGTGGGCGAGCCGCCGCGCATCATCGCCACCGCCAGCCCCGACATCGGCGACAAGGCCGCTGCTGGAGAGCTGTCCGCCGAGCTCTACTTCCGCCTGGCGGTGCTCGTGATGCCTCTGCAGCCTCTCCGTGAGCGCCCCGGCGACATCGCGCCGCTGCTCCATCACTTCCTCGACCACCACGCACGGGTGTTCGGCCAGCCCGCTCCTCGCCCCGAGTCCGACCAGGTGCGCCGCCTACAAGGGCACGCCTGGCCCGGAAACCTCCGTGAGCTGCGCAACCTCGCCGAACGGGCAGTGGTGATGGGCTCCCACGCCTTCGAGATGCCGGTCCGGCCTCCCACCCCCACCCGGTCTGCGCTCCCCACCCTCGCCGAAGGCTTCGACCTCGCCCAGCACCTCGAGTGGCTCGAGAAGACCATGCTGTCGCGCGCGGTCGACCAGACCGGCGGCGACCTCAAAGAGATGTGCCGAGTGACCGGCCTCGAGCGCAACCGCCTGCGCTACAAGCTCAACAAGTTCGACCTCATGAGCCGTGTGCGCTGACCCGAGACGGCTCCCCACGATATCCCCGCGCGTGTGAGCCCACCGCCCGCCAACACATCGCGCACCTTCGACGAAGGCACCGCCCGCACCGCTCTGCGCTCGGGCGTGGTCTGGGTGGTGGGCTTTGCAGCCGTCATCGTGCTCGCCGCAGTCGCAGTGGCCCGCACCGACCTCGGCGCCCAACACGCCGCCGACCTCATCGAGCGGGCCCGCGTGCCACACCTGCTGCTGGCCACCGCCATCATGAGCCTCGCGTTCATCTTCATGAGCCTCCGGTGGCGGGCGCTGCTTCCGCCCGAACGACGCCCCCCCGTCATGGGCCTCACCGCCATCATCTTGGCCGGCCTGCTGCTCAACTACGCCCTGCCTGGCCCCATGGGCGAGCTGGGCGCCGCGTGGTTCGTGAGCCGTCGCTACAAGGTGTCGGTCTCCGAGGCCCTCACCTCCGGAGTCACCGCCCGCGCCATCGGGCTCGCCACCGCTGCCCTGCTCGGCGCATTTTTCTGGTGGCTTGCGCCGCTCGATCTCCCCGCAGGCACCGCCGAAGCCGTGGGCCTGGCCGCCGCAGCCATCGGAGCCGGTGGGGTGGCCCTGCTCGCGCTCACATTGCGACCCGACCTCTGGATTCGCCTCGCCAACCACATCGCAGCACGCTTCGACCCCGACCGTCCACCCGGCCGTCTCGTGGGAAAGCTGCGCGGCGCGGTGGTCTCGCTCGCCAGTGCAGCCCACATCGTCCTCCACCGAGGGCGGCACAAGCTGCTCATCGCTGCGGGCTGGTCCACCCTCGGCCACCTCACCGTCACCACCGGGATTGCCGTCGCCATCATCGGCCTCGACCAGACCGTCGAGTGGCTGGGCCTGGTCTTCACCTACACCACCACCACCGCCGGCGCGGTCGTGCTGTTCGCGTTCCCGGGCTCCCAGCTCGGCTGGGACGCCATGTTCGCCACCCTCCTGGCCACCGCCGCGCACATCCCACACGCCGATGCCATCGCCATCTCCCTGCTCGTGCGCCTCCAGCAGCTCGCGTACATGCTCGTGGGTGCCGCCGTGGTGGCCTGGCTGCTTCGTTCTTCCGCGCCACAACCGCCTTCCGAGCGTGTCGGCCCTTCCATTCCCGACACACCCGATCTACTGTAAACCCGGTGTGTGGGTCACATCCCCCGCCCACTGGCTATGGTCTGTCTGGTAGCCACTCGCACTCGATGTCCGGAGGCCTGCGTGTCCACCCCACCCAGCCCATCGCCCCGACGCCCCGACCGCCGGCACCGCCGTCGCGGCAACTACGCCATCCTGGTCGGCCTGTCGTCCACGGGCATCCTCGGCATGGGCGCTGTGGCGGTCGATACGGCCTACGTCCACCTCGTCGAGGCGCAGGCCCAGGCCATCAGCGACGCCGCCGCGCATGCCGCGCTCGTCACCCTCAAGCTGTCCGGCGACGAAGACCAGGCCCGAAACACCGCCAAGGCCTTCGTCAACGCCCACAAGCTGGTGGGCAAGATGGCCGACATCGACATCGACTCCGACATCGTGTTCGGCAGCTGGGACTTCGACCTCCAGCAGTTCGATGCCAGCGCCAGCTACGTCAACTCGGTGCAGGTCAGCGTCAACAAGACCGACAGCTCGGTGAACGGGTCCTTCAACACCCTGCTGATGGGCATGTTCGGCACCAGCCACCAGAACGCCCAGACCCAATCACCCGCCACCGGCGCGATGCGCTTCCGCGAGATCGTCATCGTGCAGGACGTCACCGGGTCCTTCGCCCAGGAAATCGACGACGCCCGCGACGCCGACCTCGCCTTCCTCGATGCCGTCTACGCCGACGACTTCCCCGGCGACCGCATCGGCATGGTCACCTTCGTGGGCTCGGCCACCGAGTACACCCCGCTCGAGTACGTCAACGACGACTACTCGGCCATCCGTTCCGACTGGGCCAACCTCGACTGGTGCGACCGGTCCTACTACCCCTACTACTACTACGGGCCGCCGTACTACCACTCGGCGCCCCAGATGATGCCCTGCAACTACCAGAACTCGTACTACCTCTCGTACTACGACTCCGGCACCGCGCAGGGAACGGGCCTCGACGCCGCCATCGACATGCTCCTGTCCAGCGGCGACGACTACTCCACCAAGACCATCATCATCGTGTCCGACGGCCAGCCCGAGTGCGTCTACCGCTCGTCTGACTGGGCCGCAGAAGCCGCCTGCACCGCCGCACGCGAACAGGACGCCTACGACGCCGCCGACTGGGCCGAAGAGAACAACATCAGCGTGTTCTCCGTGTCGTTCAACGACACCTACAACGCCACCCAGTCCGCGGTCATGGAAGCCCTGGTGCGCGGCAACGGCGAGTTCTACGAAACCCCCGACCCCGCCGACCTCCCCGACATCCTCGAAGACATCGCCGAGAAGATTCCCATCGCCCTCGTGCAGTGACGGAGCGTCCCATGGGTCCAAGCCTCCAACCAAGCCCCCGGGTGCGGCGTCGTCGCGGCAGCAACGTCATCGAGTTTGCCCTCCTGCTGCCCGTCTTCATCGGCATCCTGTCGTTCACATTCGAGTACTCGTACTACTTCTTCATGCGCACCACCGCGATGGACGCCGTCCGTCTCGGCTGCCGCACTGGAGCCGTGGTCCCGCCCACAGGCGCCCGCACCCCCGACGACGCCGCCAGCGACGCCATCAAGACCAACATGAGTGGGTCCGGGTTCTTCGGCATCGACTGCATGGCCCCCGACGACGACCGCTGCGAGGTGTCCGTCTCCCTCGACGGCGACGTCCCCTCCCAGACCCTCTCCTGCTCCATCGCCATGAGCTACCCCAGCATCACCGGGCTCATTCCGGTCCCCGACTCCGTCGAAGCCCGGTCCGTCCAGCTCCTGGAGATCCAGTGATGCCCCCCGCACCGTCCCACACCCGTCGGGGCTCGGCAGCCGTCGAATTCGCCCTCACCGTCCCGGTGCTGATGGTCATCATCTTCGGGGTGCTCGACTACTCCTGGTACATCAAGCAGGCCACAGACGTCGTCCGGGCCACCCGCGAAGGGCTCCGGCTGGGCGTGGGTGTCTCCCAAGACGACGGCCCCGACGCCGCTGCCGAGAGCCAGACCGAAATCGTGCTCGCGGGCTACGGCCTCGACTGCGAGAGCGGCCTCGACTGTGAGATCGAAGCCGTCAACACCACCGTCGACGGCCTCGATGCCGTCACCCTCACCGTCGTCGTCCCCTACGAACCCCTCGTGGGCATGGTGCCTGCCCCCGAGCAGATGCGGGCCGAGATCACGATGGCCCTCGAAGACCAATCCTGAGCCGCCACAGGTTCGCCGCGCTTCTCGGTCTTCCGGCCCCCCCACACACCCCGGTCCACCACTTGCACTGGCCGGGAACCGTACGGTAGGACCATCGTCCGAGCCGGGAGGGGCACACGCACGGCCCCTCCATCCATCCACTGGAGCCACGTTCATGTCGCGCTTCCTGCTGTTGTCCAGCCTGGTCCTCATGGTCGCCTGTGGCGAAAAGAAGGCCCCCGAGCCTGCGCCCGTCGCCGCCGCGCCGCCGCCCCCGCAGCCCGAGGTTCCCGCCGAGCCGCCCCCGCCGCCCGAGCCCGTCGAGGTCCGCAACGCCGACCTGAACGTCACCCTCACCATGGCCGACGGCTCCTCCAAGGCAGGCCACGTCAAGCGCATCGAGCGCTCCAGCAACTTCCGCGGCGACGAAGACTGGCTCACCGATGCCGGCGACCTCAAGATCGCTGGCGAGGCCCCTGGCGCCTACAAGAAGTTCAGCTGGGACCAGGTGAAGAGCGTGGCCATCAAGCCCGACGCCGCCAGCACCAACAACATCTCGTGCACGTACTCCAGCGAGTACAACCCCTGGGTCTACGAGTGCACGCTCAAGGCCCCGTCCACCCTCACCGCCAAGGATGGCGGCTCCTTCACCGTCGACACCGGCTACAAGTGGCGCTTCGTCTTCGACGACGACTCCGAGGTCGAGTTCTACATGAAGAAGCTCATCGTCTGGGAACAGGACAGCGAAGAGGTGGGCCTCGACACCGTCAACCCCGAAAACTACGACCTCTACGGCAAGCTGCAGCAGCGCATCAAGGCCGAGGCCAAGGGTGCCGAGGTCGTGACCCGGGTGGTCATCCAGTAGTCGCCCCTACAGGCACTACCCGAGGCGTTCCCGCAACATCCGTTGTGCGAGCGCCTCGGCCACGTCTTGGGCCAGGCGCAGGTCGCCCGAGACAAACCGACGGTCGGCGGGGGGATTGAGCAGCTGAATGCAGCCAAAGGCCTCACCCGCGGCTGCGATGGGCACACACAGCACGCTCTCTGTGGTGAAGCCGGTCTGGCGGTCGACCTCTCCGTAGAAGCGGGGGTCGTTGGCGGCGCGGTGCACGATGACCCCCGTGGCCCGCTGCAACGAAAAGCCCGCAATGCCCGCGCCCGCCGGCAACACACTGCCTTCCAGGCGTGCGGAATTGGGACCGGAGACCACCGCAAACCGCAGAGAGCCGTCGGGTTCGCGCAGCATCACCGAGCCCGCTTCCGCCGACATCGCCCGGCGCAAGTAGGACAAGGCCGCGTGACAGGCGGGCCCGAGCCCCGGGGCGTTCTCGATGTCGGCCAGCCCCTCGAGCACCATCAGAGGGCCGGCGAAGCGGTCGAAGCGGTCGGTGATGGCGTCGTCGATGGGGAGCTCGGAGTCGTCGAGCGCACCCACCGGGTCGTGGCGACCGTCGGATGTGGGCACGGGCTCGACCAAGGGCGAGAACGCGCTGGTGGGCAGCTCACCGACTTCCGTGGAGGGGTCTTCTTCGAGCACGGCTTCGGACAGGAACTCGCTGTCGTCGTCGTACTCGGGCAGTTCGTCTTCACCACCAAAGGCCAGCTCGGAGGTTTCGTCCTCTTTGAGCTCGTTGGCACCGTCGACATCGAGGGGTCGGACCACGTAGCCCTGCCCCGTACGCGCATCGCGGGCCAGCACCGTGCCGTTCATCAGCACTTCGCAAGCCAGGCGGTCGATGGCCCCGACAGAGCCGAGCTGGTCGAGACCCACGCCCAGCGCCGCCAACCAGTTGGGCGCATCCACCGCAGCAGACGCACCGCCTCGCGCGCTCACCATGTACCGCACGCCGCCTCCGGCCCGTGGGTGCCGCCCCACGTCTCGCCTGCACTCCAATGCGTCGTGCGGACGCCCCCACTGTAGTGCCCCGGGCTCCTTCGATCCAACCCACTCCCGACCATTGGGACATGCCCGTCGCCGCATTACGCCGGCCGCAATGCACGCCTCCTCCCCCGACGCCGCCCCACACTGGCTGTTCCGCCTCGGCCGCCTGTTTGTGTTGCGCCGGGGACTCGCCACCGCCGCGGTCGCCCTCGTCACCGTGGCCTTGGCCGCAGCGATGGTCTCCCGTGTGGTGCGAGATGGGGTCCCCGTCGACTTCACCCCCCAGGCGCTCTTCATCGACGAAGGCGACGAGATCGACCGCCTGCGCGCCTACGAAGACACCTTCGGTCGCGAAGACAACATCGTCGTGTTCCTGGTGCAGGACCTCCCCGCCACGCAGGAAGGGGTGGATGCCCTCCGCGCCCTGCACACCGCGCTGGCCGACGTCCCCGACGTGGAGCGGGTCGAGTCCCCCATCGACGCCACCGTCCTGGTCGACGAAGACGGCGCCCTCCGCGCTCTGTCCCCGCTCGACGAGAAGCCACCCGAAGAAGCGCTGGCCCTCCTCTCGCAAGCCCGCGCCACTCGCTTGCTGCTGGTCTCCGACAACGCCGACACCATCGCCATCCGCGTCCGCCTGTCGTCCGCCCTCGACCGCGTCGCAGACCTTGCCCCGCGCGTGCATGCCGTCTCCGACGCCGCAGCGGCCGTGCCCCTTCCAGAAGGCACCACTCTGGCGCCCACCGGCGTCCCGTTCGTCCGCACCGAAATCTCCGAGGAGATGGTCACCGACCAAGCCACCTTCGTCCCCCTGGTGGGCACCCTCTTCGCCGTCACCATCGCGGTCTTGTTCCGGCGCGTGTTCCTGGGCCTGGCCCCCCTCGTGGCGGTCGCCCTCGCCGACGTCTGGGCCCTCGGCGTGCTCATCGGCGGCGGCGCCACGCTCAACGTCCTCAGCATCCTCGTCCCCACCCTCGTGCTCGTGATTGGCGTAGCAGACGGCATTCACATCACCGCACGCTACCGCGAGGAGCTCGAGAGCGGCCATGCCCCGGCGGATGCCATGGGCCACACCATCCGCGCGATGGCCCTGCCCTGCTTCCTCACCACCTTCACCACGGGCGCCGGCTTCGTGTCTCTGTGGGTGGCCGACACCGCCGTCATCCGCACCTTCGGCACCCACTGCTCCATCGCGATGGTGGTCACGTTCTTCGGCGTGCTCACCATCCTGCCCACCCTGCTCGCCTGGATTCCCGCCCACCGAGTGGTCCACCCCAGTCCCGGGGCCGCAGCCGAGCACACCTGGTTGGCCCGCCTCGACCGCCTCGTGGCCCGCCGCCCGGGCATGGTGCTCGTCACGTGCCTCGGCCTCGCCGCAGTCGCTGGCGGCATCGGCGCACAGGTCCAGACCAACTCGCGCCTGCTCGAGATGTACTCCGAAGGCGCCCCCACCTGGAACGCCATCAAGCGCTCCGAGGCCCGCATGTCGGGCGTCATCCCCATGTTCTACGTGCTCGAGACCGAAGAAGACGACGCCTGGAACGACCCCGACCGCCTCCAACGCCTCGACGAGCTGGAGCGCGCCCTCGCCGCCGAGCCCCACGTGCGCTGGACCGCCTCCCTCGCCAGCTACATGCGCGAGCTGCACGCCACCCTCTCCGATGGCTCCACACCCCTGCCCGACTCCCGCGAGGCTATTGCGCAGGAGCGCCTCATCGGAGAGCTGGCCGGCGGCGCCCTCCCCCCGGGCATCCTCTCGGAAGACGGTCGACAAGCCCGTGTGATGGCCCTCGTCACCGACGCCGGCGGCCGTGAATTCCTGCCCATGCGCGACCGCCTCGATGCCCGCGCCGCCGAGCTCTTCCCCGATGCCACCGCCCCCGCCACCCTCACCGGCGACGGCATGCTCGCCGCGGCCGGCATCGACCGCCTCATCACCGACCTCCTGAGCTCGCTCGGCCTCATGTTCGTGGTCATCCTGGCCACCCTGTCGCTGCTGCTCCGCGACCTCCGCCTGGCCCTGGTGGCCTGCATTCCCAACGCCATCCCGCTGGTCTTCACCCTCGCCACGCTGGGCCTGATGGGGGCCTACCTGGGCGCCACCAACGTGGTGTCCTTCACCGTGGCCGTGGGCCTGGCCGTCGACGACACCATCCACTTCATCGTGCGCTTCAAAGACGAACGGGCCCGCAAGAACACCGTGCCCGAGGCCATCACTGCCACCTTCCTCGGTGCCGGCCACCCCATCGTCCTCACCAGCCTGCTGCTCGTGGCGGGCTTCGGCGTCCTGGCCGCCTCGGGCCTCACCAGCACCCGCCACTTCGGCATCCTCTCCAGCGTCACCATGGTGGCCGCGCTCGTGGGCGACCTCCTGTTCCTCCCGGCACTGCTGCACATCGGCAAGCGCTTCGTGGCGGCCCGCCCGGCGTCCTGAATTGCACGCGCCCGCACCTCGGTTGCCCGGCCCCGGGGCCCACGGTACCCTTCCCATTCGACCCACGCGCGAGGAAGCATGAGCCTGCGTCAGACCGTCCGCAACGTCCTCATCGCCATCCTTCCCACCGCCGCCATCGAGCAGATCAAGACCGTCCGCAAGACCGTGCGCCGCAAGCAATGGGAGCGCACCGTCCGCGACGACCCCGACGCCCACATCCATCAGGCGCGGCTCGAACAATTCCTCGTCGACCTGGGTGTAGAGCGCGGCCGCGACCTCATCCTGCACAGCTCGATGCGCAAGATCGGCCACGTCGACGGTGGCGCCGACACCCTCATCGCCGCAGTACGCGCGGTTCTCGGCCCCGACGCCACCCTCCTCATGCCCACGTACCCCCTCACCAAGGGCGCCGTGGAGCACATGCAGGACCCCACCCCCTTCGACGTCCGCACCGACCGCTCCACCATGGGCCGCATCACCAACACCCTCATGGCGATGCCCGGCGCCCTCCGCAGCGCCCACCCCACCCACTCGGTCACCGCACTCGGCCCCGACGCCCTCGCCTACACCAAAGACCACCACCGCACCCCCACGCCCTGCGGTCCGGGCTCGCCCTTCTGGCGGCTGTCCGAAAAGGGTGGCCAGATCCTCTGCATCGGCATCGGGGTGGGCAAGGTCACCAGCCACCACGTCATCGAAGACAAGGTCGACGCCTTCCCCATCGACGTCTACTTCCCCGAGAAGCTCGAAAAGAAGGTCATCTTCGCCGACGGCCACGAAGAAGTCATTGAAGCCAAGGCCCACGACGAACGCTGGACGCTGTACCGTGTCGACAACGACGAAGCGGCCTACAACGAAGTGTACGCGGCCATGAAGGCGGCCCGCATCGTGAAGGAAGGCCCCGTCGGGCGTGCCGAAGGCCACCTGTTCCGCGCCGACGACCTCGACCGTGTGTTGGGCGACCGGCTCGAGCGCGAAGGCACCACCATCTATCGACTGTCCGAGGTCCGCAAGGCCACCGCTGGCTGAGCCAACGCACGCCGCGCGCCACGCTGCGCATTTCGGGGACCTTTCAGCCGCTTACATTGGGTTTCGCCTCCTCGCATAGCGGGATCGGTCCCAAATTTCACGCCAACGCGCACCCATTGTCGCAGACAACCCCAACGGGTACCCTCTCTACATCCACCAGGGAGGACCCCATGTCGCAATGGCGCGTCTATGCTCTCGCTATCTTGTCTCTTTCGGCTCCTATCATCAGCCAGGCGTCGGGACCGACCCTGACCTACGAGCACTCATTCGGCAAGCGGGTCTCCAAGGCCGCGGGCAAGACCAACTATCCATCGGGCATCGCGGTCGACTCCAACACCGGCCATGTCTACGTGATGGACCTCCTCTTCAACCGAGTGCAGAAGTTCGACTCCGAGGGCACCTTCCTCACCCAGTGGGACTGTCGACAGGGCCTCGGCCTCACGGTCGACCCCACCAGCGGCGACGTGTGGGTGGCCATGTGGACCCAACACAAGGTCAACAAGTACTCGCCCACGGGCGAGCTGCTCCTCTCCCTCGGCGGCAAGAAGGGCGACGGAGAGGGAGAGTTCTTCCGCCCCCACGACGTCACGGTCGACCCCCGGAACGGCGACCTCTACGTGCTCGACACGTACAACGAGCGCGTGCAGGTGTTCACCAGCGAGGGCACCTTCCTCCGTGCGTTCGGCGGACCCTTCGGCCAGCCGTTCGGCATCTCCATCCACCCGAACGGCGACTTCCTGGCGGTGGCCAACACCCAGAGCCGAGAGGTCCTGAAGTTCAGCCTCGAGGGCGAGCTGCTGGAACGCCGCAAGCGTGCGGGCCAGGGTCCGGGCGAGTTCCGATGGCCCCGGGGCATGGACGTCGGCCCAGACGGGCACCTCTACATCGCCGACACCGACAACGAGCGCCTCCAGAAGCTCGACGCCAACATCGACTTCGTCCAGATCATCAAGGGCCCCGACAACCGCAGCAAGGGCACCTTCCACCCACGCGCAGTCGCCGTGAACCACACGTCTGGCCGCATCTACGCGCCCGCAGCGTACGCACAGCGCATCGACTACTTCGAAGCAGACGGCACCTACATCGGCTCCTTCGGCCAGGGCGACCGCACCGGTCCGGTCTTCAACACCGCCCGCAACGTCGCTGTCGACCCCGACTCAGGCGAAGTCTTCGTGTCGGACTGGATGGGGCACGCCATCCGCCGCTTCGACGAGAACGGCAAGTACCTCGGCGTCATCGACGGCTGGATTGAAGACCAGACCCTCAAGGACGGCACGCCGGTGTCAGAAGACTTCCACACCACCGTCCAGACCGGCATGTGGCCCTCCAAGGAACATCAGTCCTTTCCCGGACCGCTCGACCTCGACGCCGACGGCAACATCTGGATGCTCCGCGGCTCGATGTTCGCGCCCGAAGACCCGCGCGCCCAGGCGCCCATGCTGGTCCGCTGCTTCGACAAGGAAGGCAACTTCGTGCGCGGCTTCGGCCATGAGAGCTTCCCCACCAGCGCCCGGATGCGGGGACTGGCCGTCGACCCCGACCAGCAGCACGTGTACGTCTCCAACACAGCCGCCAACATGGTGATGAAGTTCACGTGGTCGGGCGAGCTGGTGTGGCAGGTGGGCTCCGAGGGCACAGAGCACGGGCAGTTTCGGTCCCCGGCAGGCCTCCAGGTCGACCCCGAGAACAACCGCCTCTACGTCGTCGACATCGACAACAGCCGGGTGCAGGTGCTCGACCTCGACGGCAACTTCATCAAGACCTTCGGCTCCGAGGGAACGGAGCCCGGACAGTTCAAATTCGCCGACTTCAGCAGCGTCGCCATCTCCGAAGACCTCATCGCCATCGCCGACACCGGGAACCACCGCGTGCAGTTCTTCGACCACGACCACAACCCCGTGGGGACCTACGGCCAGAAGGGCTTCGGCAAGTACGGTCGGTACACCGGCTTGAGTGGGGTGGACTTCCACGATGGCAAGGTGTTCCTCGTGGACACGGCCGGGGGCCAGGTGGAGGTGTTCAAGCTCGACCACGAGTAGCGGTTCCTACAGCACAGGCAGCTGGCCTCCGAACACCAGGCCGCGCTCCACGAGGCCCAACACACGTGCGCCAATGCCCACGTGCGTGCCCAACACAAAGCTGTAGAGCACCACGGCCGGCACGATGGCTGCGCGGGTGATGCGGAGGTGGCGGAGCCGGAACAACGCGGCTGCTCCGAGGCCCACCAGGCCCACCTTGCTGAGCACGAAGAAGCCGTAGCCGTGGTCGATGGCGGCCGCCATGATGGCGTTGCCCTCTTCCACGATGCCCTCGGACACCCACAGTGCCGTGGCGGAGGCATCGAGCACGTTGGCGATGAGCAGGAAGACCAGCGCCTGTCGAAACGCTGCGGGAGTGGTGAGCTGGAAGCGGGGCATGCGCGTGCTCTCGGAGAGGGGACAACGGCAGCTTCCCACGTTGGCCGCGTCGTCCAGGTCCCTCCCCGGCAGTCGTGTCAAATCGCGACAGGGCGGGCGTCAGCCTTCGCGCGGCGCAATGTTGTACTGGGCGCGCACCGTCTCGATGGGCAGGTGGGCCACCGCGAAGAGGTCCCAGTCTCCATAGAAGTCCACCGTCACCCGGCTCCCTCGAACCAACGCAGCGAAGAACGCATCCGGGTCGAGTCGCCCGATGGTGGGCTGGGCCACAGGCGCAGTCTGCACCCCCAGGTCGAACAGGCACAACGCAAAGAGCATCGCACTCACGGCGCCCTCTCGCCGGAACCCGCCTGTGAAGGCCGACACGAGCAGTTCCTCGTCGGGGGTGGTGCCGTAGCCGGACAGCACGTGGATCATGTCGTGTCGGGCCATCACCTCGGGGCCCGCGAACGGCTCCCCGGGCAGCGAGAAGCCCTGTTCGCGGATGCTGGTGAAGTAGGTGTGTCCCAGCGTGCCCGGAGGAAGCTTGCCCAGCGCCTGGTAGCGGGCCGCGAGGGCCGGGTCGGAGCGCTTGCCCTTGAACAGCCCCACCATCTTCAGGAAGCCCATCACGCCCTCGTCTTCCCAGATTCGACCCAGGGCGTCGCCGATGTACATGTGGCGCAGCACATCAAAGCGAAGGAGCGCGAGCCGACGTTGGGTGTAGTGGCGCAGCGCGGTGAGCTCCGTGGGCGCCTTGCCCAAGGCCTGACAGTACGCTTCCACCAACGCCAGCTGCGCGGGAGAGGGGTCGCCGCTCGCGAAGCCGTGGATGATGAGCGCGCCGGAGAAGGCCTCCCGAACTTCGCTTCGGACCAGCGCCGCAGCGAGCTGCTCGGACGAGATGGGCGGCAGCGACTCGACATCGAACGACGTGTGCAAGATGTGTTGCTGCGTGGCCGCGAGCAGACGCAAGGCGATGGGGCTCAGGTTGCCGTCGGTGCTGTGGACACCGACCAGCGCGCGCAGGCCTGCGTGGGCTTCGGCGTTGGTGGGGCGGGGAATGTGCATGGGGTCGGACTCCTGGAGGCGGAGGAAGATCAGGGGGCGACCGTCTCGAACAGGTCGACTTCGACCTCCCAGACAAAGGGCGCGTCGGCCGCGGCGTACACCACCCACGTACCGTCGTACAGGCCGGTGGAGATGGTGTCACCGGCACCGGAGCCGGTCGCTTCGCCGTAGAAGAGCAGCTCCACGTCTTCATCGGCCTCGGACACACCGTCGGCGGACAGGCGGTGGCTGCTGGCGCTGTCGGTGTGGCGGTAGACCGGCACCAGGCCGGAGTCGGGACCGTCCCACACGTCGCCCAACACAACCTCGAACACACAGTCGGTGGGGGCCGTTTCGTCGGAGGTGAAGACGGTGGACGTGGTCACAAGGGCCCCGTCTGCGTCGGTGCTGTAGGCCAGGCAGTAGGACACTTCGAGGAGCGCAGGTGCGGCGTCTGCCACGAGCGGGTCGGAGCCCAGCTCGAAGATCTCCTCGTAGTCGTTCAGGCCATCGCCGTCGGTGTCGGGGTTGGTGAACGACGTTCCGTAGTCGCCCCGCTCCACCAGGTCGTCGATGCCGTCGCCGTCGTAGTCCTGGCCATGGCCGGCCACAGGGGTCCTTGCACCGCCCCCACAGCCGTACCTCTCGCACCGCCAGTTGGCGCTGGCGTCGTTGGAAGCAAGGGCGAGAAGGGCGATGACTGCAACCATGATACTCTCCGAAAGACCTGAGGAGCAGGCCGTCTTGACTGTGGACGCCCCCGGTGGGGACACCCTCCTTCTACGGCTGCACCACCGGCTCGGGCAGGACACATCCGGACACCTTGTGGGCACTTGAGGCCACGCCTCGCCCCCATTCCCGTGGAGACCGACTTGATGACCGACGAACCCACGCTCGCGACAGGCCTGTTTCGGATGGTGCTGGGCCAAGGCGCCGCCATGGGACTGGCCCGACCCGAGCTGCTGGCCGCCGCCGGACTCTCCGAGACCGACCTCATCGACCCCGACGCCCGGCTCCCCCTGCGCTGTCAGCTGGCCGTCGGGCACGCTCTGGCACGCGCGCGTCCCGGCGAGAATGTAGGACTGGCCGCACTTCGCTTCATGGCCCCCACCAGCCTGGGCGCCCTCGGGTACGCCCTGGCCCACTGCGCCACCCTCCACGACGCCGTCCACACCTTCGCGCGCTTCCAAGGCCTCGTCACCAACGCCGCAGCCTGGCGACTCGAGGGCACACGCCTCACCGTGGCCGCCCACCCCGACCTCGTCGCACTGGGCCATCCCATCGAGAACATGGTGGGCTTGTGGGTGCACCTGGGACGGGCGCTCATCGGTGAGCGGTGGGTGCCACGGACGGTCTGGCTGCCCCACCAACCCCTGGGCGACCCCCGCGAGCACCACGCGTTCTTCGGCGTTCGGCCTGAATTCGGCGCAGAACACGCCGGGCTCGACATCCCCCGGCACATCCTCGAGCGTCCAGTGAAGGGCGCCCAGCTCGCCGCGCTCTCGGGTCTGGTGGAGCTGCTGGAGAGCCGCCTGCCACGCGCGAAGACCGGGTCCACCACCGACTCGGTCCGCGCGGTGCTGCGAGACCAGGTGACCCGAGGCGGAGGAGACAAGGCCGCTGTTGCCGAGGCCCTGGGGATGAGTCCGCGCACACTGTCCAGGCGCCTGAAGGCCGAGGGACAAGCCTTCCAGCCATTGCTCGACGAAGCCCGCTCCGAGCTGGCCCAGCACTGCCTCCGCGACCCCGGCCTGGCCATCTACGAGGTGGCGCTGCTCCTCGGGTACAGCGAGCCGGGCCCCTTTCACCGGGCGTTTCGGCGGTGGACGGGCACCTCCCCATCCAAGTGGCGGGCCGCAGCAGCCTGACGGTCAGCCCAGCGCGCAGCCTTCTTTCACGAGCCGCCCCACCACCATCTGGCCTTCCCAGCGCCAGGTGGCGCGCAGCGAGAAGACCACCGCGTTCCCGGGCACCACGCCCCGGGGAAACAAGATGGCGCTCAGCTGGGGGGTCCGGTCTCCCCGCCGTGAGAAGGCATCGGAAAACCTGCGGCCGCCATCTCTCGACGCAAACAGGTGCACCCGGTCGGTGGTGACCGATGGCCCCACCTCCACGCTCGTGCCAAACCACAGGTGCCCCACCTCGTTGCGACCCCCGTAGTAGACCGGACCCGGCGTGTCGCAGAGACGGGTCTGTTCGCCGTCGCGAACCACGCACACACCCGACGTCTCGAGGGGGCTGTCGATCCCGTAGAACACGGCGTTGTCGTGGAAGATGAGGTCACAGGTGCGGGTGTGCTGGCCGCCCTCCAGCCAAGGCTCCAGAGTCTCGAAGCGGTCGGTGGTGCGCCACACCTTCGACTCTGCATCCGTGTCGCCCGTGCACACGTAGAAGGCATCGGGATTGTTGGGATGCGCGATGACGGCGTGTACGTGGCGGACCGTCCCGGCTGGAAAGCGCCACGCCACAGTCCAGGTCGTGCCGTCCCAGCGCCAGATGTGCACGGGGTCACGCGGACCAGCGGGGACCTCTCCCCCGTTGTGTCGATACTCACCCACGTACACGGACCCGTCGGGCGCCGGACACACGCCCCGTCGCATCGGCCGGAAGTCGACCGGTCCCGCGAGCGGCTGGAAGTGGTCGGTGCCCCGTCGCCAGCGCGACATGCCTCGACCCGAGAACGCGAGAGCACCGTCGGCAAGCGGAACTACGCAGAATGGCGACACATGGGCGAAGCGGTCGATCGCACGCACCCGGCTCACGAGCCGCTGCGGTCCGGTGCTGTGGCGCGCGACCACCTCGAACGACCGCCCGAGGTCGGTGGAGCGCACCCAGCGATTGCCGCGAGTCGCCCACAGCACGCCATCTTGGAAGAAGTGGGGCAGCACCCCGCGGCACCGTCGGTCAACCTCCAGCCGCATCAGAGCTCCACGTGCAATTGGCCGCGAGCCTATCGCGGTCGACAGCTTCCAGACGCACGGATACCGCGCCGCCCATGCACGTGCTCATGCTCGGCGGAGACCTCACAGCATCGGTTGGCGGCGGCATCGGAACCGTCGCCCGCACCTACATGGGTGCCCGCGCGATGGACGGGGTCGACATCCGCTACCACACCACCGTGGCCGCAGAAGGCAGCCGGCTCCACAAAGCCCGCACCATGGCCGAGGGGCAGCTCCGCTTCGGCCGGGTGCTGGCCACCGACCGCCCCCACCTCCTGCACATCCACATCGCCGACGGCCCCAGCTTCTGGCGCAAGTCCGCCTATGCCCGAGAAGCCCGCCTGGCCGGCATTCCCGTGTGCCTCCACGGCCACTTCACGTCGCTCATCGACCTCTACCGGAGCAGCCGGGTGCGGGCGCGCCTCATCGGCCAGGTGTTCGCCGACGCCGAGCTCGTGTTCGCCCTGTCCACCGACATGGAACGGCAGATCAGCGAGATGAGCGGCGGACGGGCCAACATCCGCATCCTGCACAACCCCTGCCCCCCCGACGGCTTCGACCCCTCCCCTCGCCCCCAATCCAGCACCCCCAATGTGCTGTTCATGGGCCGTGTGGGCGACCGCAAGGGCATCTTCGACCTCATCGCAGCCTGGCCCGACGTCCTGGCCAAGGTCCCGGGCGCTCGGCTCACCGTGGCGGGAGACGGCGACCTCGAGCGGCTGCGTGCCGACGTCGCGAAGTACAACGTGGCCAGCTCCGTCGACATCCTGGGCTGGGTGAGCGGCGACGTGCGCATGGGCGCCTACCGCAACGCCGACGTCTTCTGCCTGCCGTCCTACGCAGAAGGCCTCCCCATGGGCGTTCTCGAAGCGATGGGCGCCGGTCTTCCCGTCGTCTCCACCGCCATCAACGGCACCCCCGATGCGGTGGTCGACGGCACCACCGGCTTCCTCCACGAACCCGGCGACCGCGCCGCTCTGGCGACGCACCTCTCCACCCTCCTCGCCGACCACGCCCTACGCATCCAGCAGGGGCAGGCCGGCTACCGGCGGGTCACGGAAGAGTTCGACCCCGAGCGCCAGAGCGTGCGCTTGCGGAAGTGGTGGGAGGAGGTCCGGTCCACCCACGGGCGGGGCACCTGATGGGCAAGCCCAACTTCTTCTTGGTGGGGCATCCCAGGAGTGGCTCGGGACAGCTGTTCACCTGGCTCGACCGCCACCCCGAGGTCTTCTCCACGAAGAAGGAGCTGCACTACTTCGGCTCCGACCTCCGGTTCTTCGAGCCCCCTCGGTCGCTCGAAAACTACCTGTCCTACTTCAAAGGCAGCGAGCGGTACACCCGCGCCGGCGATGCCAGCACCTGGACCCTCTTCTCCGAACGCGCAGCTCGTGAGATCAAAGTCTTCGCTCCCGACGCGAAGATCATGATGCTGCTGCGCAACCCGGTCGACCAGCTCCACTCCCTGCACGCCCACTTCGTGTTCCGGGGCGACGAAGACATCGAAGACTTCCGCGCAGCCCTCGACGCCGAGGCCGACCGCGCCGCCGGCCGCATCCCCGAGCCCCCGTGGCGTGTCCCCAGAGACTGCCTCCGGTACAGCCGCATGGCCCGCTACGCCCCCCAGGTGGCCCGCTTCTTCGACACCTTCGGCCGCGACAACGTGCTGGTGCTGCTGAGCGAAGACTTCCGCTCCGACCCCCGCGGCACCTTCGACAAGGTGTGCACACACCTGTCCATCGCCACTCGGTTCGACGGCTACGACGCCCTCTTCGACACCAACCCCCGCAAGGCCAACAGCAACCGTCGCGCCAAGAGCCGGCGGGTGCGCGCCTTGCTGGCCGAGCCCCGCCACTACCGGGTGCTCGAAGGGGTCGACCGGGGCCTGCCGGGCCACCAGCTCGCATTGCGTGCGTTGCGCAGATGGAACAAAGAATTCGGTCCCCGCCAGCCGATGGAGCCCGGGCTGCGTCGTGAGCTGCAAGACCGCTTCCGCCCGTGGATCGACGAAACCGCCGCCCTCATCGGCCGCGACCTCACCCACTGGCACACCCCGAACGAGAGCTGACCCCCATGTCTCCCCGTCCACAGCGCCGCGCGGTCCTCGTGCCCACGATGAATCGCCTCGACGACATGATGGAGATGGTGGACTCGGTCCTGGGCCAGACGGTTCCCGTGCACGTGTTCGCGGTGGTCGACGCCGGCGACACCCCCACCCTCGAAGCACGCCTGCGCGAAAAGCTCGACCCCGCCGGCATCGAGCTCATCTACCGCACGTCTGAACCGGGCACGTCGCTCCAGCGCAACATCGGCCTCGACCTCCTCGCCCAGCAGCTCGAAGCCGACGACCTGGTCTTCTTCTTCGACGACGATGTCCTCCTCGAGCCCGACTTCGTCGCCCAGTGCATCCGGTGCATGGACCTCCCCATGCAGCCGCCCGTGGGCTGTGTGCTGGCCACGTTCACCCAGGAGCCCCGCCCGCGCGGCTGGCAACAGACCTGGTTCCGCGTGTTCCGCATGACGCACCAGGTGCAGGGCAACACCGCCAAGCTGGGTGCGGCTGGAGCGGTGCAGTGGCTCATGGAGCCGTCGGACGACGTGCCGGTGCCGGTCGCGAGCGGCGGACGCACCTGCTACCGCTGGGCGGCCATCGAGAACGAGCGCCTCGACGAGTTCCTGCCCGGCTACACGCTCAACGAGGACGTCGAGTACAGCTTTCGCGTGGCCAAGCGCTGGACCATCATCCACTCGCCCACCGTGCGGCTGTACCACAAGCGCTCGCCCAAGGGCCGGGTCGACTACGGCGACCGCCTCAGCCGCATGATCTACAGCCAGTTCTACTTCTTCCGCAAGCACCGCCCCCGCGACCCCGGGCACCTGGCTGCGCTGGCCTGGAACGCCGTGGGCACGTCCACCTTCTACGTGGCGGCCGGGTTGCTCAAGCCCGACAGCAAGTCGAAGCTGGGGGCGCTGAAGGGCGTGGTGAACGGCTACCGCAAGTGCGCCGAAGACTTGAAGAAGCCGCGCCCCGAGTAGCCGTCACTCGCTCGTGAACCACCGCACCACGGGCTCGAGGAAGATGGCTGCGAGAATCACCCGCGGCGCCATGCCCACCAGCGTGCCGATGAAGTTCTGAGCGGGCGACACACCGGCCAGCGCCAGCAGCATGTGGGCCGGGGGAGCCAGCCGCGTGAACATCCGCAGTGCTGCCACCGCCGCGATGGGTCGGTCGTGCAGCCGCTTCTGGATCCGGCGGGCGATGGGACTCGCGGGTGGCCCTTTGGCGCGACCGCCCACCTTGCCCATCCACCAGGTGGCGAAGGTGCCAGCACAGGCCGAGCCGAACAGCACCACCGGTACACCCAGAACAGGACCGAAGGCTAGCAGGCCGCCCAGCACAAAGAGGATGCCCGGGACCGCCAGCGAGTTGGCCCCGGCGAACGCCACCACGAACAGCGGAACCGCGAACCAGCCGGCCTGCTGGGCGTAGGCCTGGATGGCATCGAGCGAGACGGCATCCCACACGCCCAGGAGCTTGCCCACCCCGGCCACCGCCAACACCACCAGGATCATCACCACCCGCTGCACCCATGGGCGCTGCCGAAACGAAACCGGCTCGGTGTCTGCGGGAGCTTCGGTGGGCTCGACCGGCGGCTCGGTGGTCATTGGTCCATGTACCCGAGCGCCTGCAGCGCCTCGCGTTCTCGGCGCTCGGCGTCGGACTCGTCGTCTTTCTTCTTGGACTTGGGGTCGGAGAGCTTCATGTCGGCGCGCACCTTGGCCATGTCGTCGAGGGCTTCGAGGGCCTGGGCGTCGGAGTCGTCCCATGCGAGCGGCGGTGGTGTGCCCGAGTCGTCTTCGGGGCGCGCGGGACCGGCCAGCGGGCTGAGCTCGGGGCGGTCGGTGAGGCGGTCGTAGCGCTCGTAGTGCAGGCCCTCTGCCGAGGTGCGCCGGACGGTGGTGCGGTCGGTGGTGCGGACCGCGTACATCTTTCCGCCCGCGCCCCTGGGGGTGCACGTGAGCACGGCTTCGCCCTTGCAGTGGCTGCTCTCCCCGTACAGAACAGCGTGCCCCACGTCGCCTTCGCCCAAGAGGGAGTGGCCGTCCATGCCGTCGGGCAGCTCGAGGCCCAGGTAGTCGAGCACGGTGGGCATCACGTCTTCGAGGCCCACCAGCGCATCGACGGTCTTTCCGCCGCCCTCTCCCCGCGGGTAGCGAATGACCAGCGGCACGTGCAGCTGCTCTTCGTGTGCGGTGGTGCCGTGGTCGAACCACAGCTCGCGCTCGTCGAAGCTCTCGCCGTGGTCGGCCGTGAGGATGATGAGGGCGTCGTCGAAGCGGCCGGTGTTGTCGAGGACGTCGAACACGCGGCCCACCTGGGCGTCGGCGTACTCCACGGCCGTGGCGTACCGAGCAGCGAAGAAGTCGGCGTCGGAGATGTTGCCGATGCGCTGGTACTCCGGGATGCGCTCGAGGTTGGGCCCCCCCCGCTGCACCTCGGGCGTGATGGGGGGGTCGGCGTAGGGCTCGAGGGGGCCGTGGGGGTCGTATGAGTGGTACCAGGTGAAGATGGGTCCCGGCTGCATCTGGAGCCACGCCCACATCGCTTCGGCCGTCTCGCCCCCCGGTCGGCGGGGGTCCATCGGCGGGCTGTACCTGTGAAAGCCCTTGTTCAGCCCCAGGTCGCGCCGGAGGGTGAAGCCCGAGAGGAAGGCGCCGGTGTGGTAGCCCGCCCGCTTCAGGCGCTTGGCGAGGGTGGGGGTGGTGGGGTCGAGCTTGGTGCCGCCGCGGAACACGTTCATCACCACGCCGTGCGTTCCCGGGCGCTGCCCCGTGAGGAGGGTGGTGAAGGCCGGCCCCGTGACGCTGATGGGCGAGTAGGCCTGGGTGTAGGCCACGCCTTCGTTCACCAGGCGGTCCATGTGGGGCGTCTGGGCGGGACTGTCCGGGTCGAGGGCCGAGACGTGGTCGTAGCGGAGGGTGTCGATCGTGATGAACACGACGTCGACCGGGCGCTCACCACAAGCGGCGACCAGCGGGAGACAGAAGAGGACAGAGCGGCGCATGACCGCGTTCCTAAGAGACCGACCGGGGGCGCGGCAACTGTCGCCCACGCGCACGCCTCCCACCAGCTACCCTGCGGTCCCCACTCGCCCGGAGCCCCCGTGTCCCTCGCGGCTGTCATCCAGCTCAACGGCTCGTCCGACATCGAGCGCAACTTCGCGGTCACCGAGCGCCTCGTTCGGGCTGCAGCCAAGGCCGGCGCCACCCTCGTCGCCACCCCCGAAGCCACCACCTACCTCGGCCCCCATCGCGAAAAGGTCCAGCTGGCGGAACCGCCCGACGGCCCCCTCCACCAGCGCTTCGGTCGCCTGGCCGCCGAGCTCGGCATCGACCTGCTCATCGGAAGCGTCGCAGAGCGCGGCCCCAACGACGGCCCCGACGGCCCCACCCGCTCCTACAACACCTCGCTGCTCTTCGGACCCGATGGCAGCCTTCGGGCCACCTACCGCAAGCTGCACCTGTTCGACGTCGACCTCGAAGCCGCCGGTGGCGTGCGATTCTTCGAGAGCGAGCGCACGCTGGCCGGCTCCGACATCGTGGTCGCCGACACCGGCCTCGGACGCCTGGGCCTCACCATCTGCTACGACCTGCGCTTCCCCGAGCTGTACCGCGCGCTGGTGGACCGCGGGGCCACGCTCCTGGCCGTGCCCGCCGCCTTCACCCTCATGACCGGCAAGGACCACTGGGAAGTCCTGCTCCGGGCGCGCGCCATCGAGTGCCAGGCCTGGGTGCTCGCCCCCGCCCAGTGGGGCCCCCACGACGACCGCGGTCTGCGCCGAAGCTACGGCCACGCCTGCATCATCGACCCCTGGGGCAAGGTGGTCGCCGCCTGCGGAGATGGGGAGGGCTTCTGCATCGCGCCCATCGCCCCCGACCGAGTGGCCGACATCCGCGCGCGCATGCCCGTGCAGAGCCACCGCCAGCTGTGACCACACTGCTCGCGCTGGTGGTCGGCCTGGCGAGCGCCGCGGTGCCGCCGGGGATGGATGCGGTCGACCGGGGCGACGCCGCGTGGGCTGCGGGAGACCGGGTCGGCGCCCGCGACGCCTGGCGAGAAGCTGCCACCTCGGCCCATCCCGCCACCGCAGCCATGGCCGAAGCCCGCCTGCTGCAGGTGTCGGGCAACCCGGGGCTGGTGGTCCACGGTCCTCGGATGGACGCCGCCCTCGCGCGCTGCCCACGCTCGACCGAGTGGTGTGCGGTCGCCCACTTCGATGCCGCATTCTTCCAACACCGGCTGGGCTTGGGTCCTCCGCCCGCACCACTCGCCGCACATGCTCCGGAAGCCGCCCGGCTGGCACGTTCACGCTGGACCACCGCCCCGCCTCCACACGTGCCCACCTGGACCCTCGGCCTCAGTCCCTTCGGCGCATCCGGCTACGGCTTCGGAGCGGCACTGGTGCTCCGGCACCCAGACCTCGGCCTCCAAGGTGGAACGCTCGGGCTGACCGCTGGCGCCACCCTCTCGGAAGACCGCGTGCTCGCCGCTGCGGTCGACACGCCGGGCCGCGTGGGCGTCCACGTCGAAGCCAGCACACGACAGACCCACTTGGAGACCACCCCCCACCCGCTCGAGTGGCGTGCCCACAGCGCAGTCGTCGGACCTCGCCTCACCGGGCCCTCGGTGGAAGGCTGGCTGGCAGGTCTCGTGTGGCTCGACATCGGTCTGGAGGACCGGCGCGCCCTGGGCGGAACGGGGGCGGTCACCTGGTCACCCACCCCCGCCACTTCGACCCGACTCCAAGGGCAAGCGGTCCGCGGCGGCACCGAGCTCGACACCATCACCCTCGACATCCGCCACTCCCCCGGGCTCCAGGGCCTCGCGGGACGGTTCGTAGCCACCACCACACGTGCCACCGATGCACCCACCTGGCGCACCCCGGGATGGGGTGGCGGCACCGTCTTCCGACACGGGACATTCCTCCAGTACCAGGCTCCCCTGCTGGTGGGCGTCGTGGGCGAGTGGCGGCAGCCCATCACCCGAGCGCTCGGCCTGACGGGCATGGTGGAAGGCGGCTGGACCGGGCGTCCCACAGCTGGAGGGGGTGCCGGCGTGTGGGTCTCGTTGCCCCCACGACCGAGCGCAGTCATCCGCCTCGACGTGGCATGGGGCACAGCCACCCACTCCAGCGGCACGCATGGCATCAGCACCGGCTGGGGAACGGCGTTCTGAGCGCGCTCAGATCCCAAGCAAGCGGGCGACCGAGGCTTGGTCGGCGCCCGGGAACTCGTACTGGTCGAAGTCGTCGGGACTCACCCACCGGGCGTCGCGCACCTTGACCAGCGTGGGGTTGTCGTCGGTCTCGGCACGGTAGACCACGAAGTCGACGGTGTAGTGGTCGTATTGGTGACGCACGTGGAGGGTCTGCTCGAGCACCGACACCACCAGTCCCATCTCTTCTCGGAGCTCGCGCGCCAGAGCGGCTTCATCGGTCTCGCCCTCTTCCACCCGCCCGCCAGGGAACTCCCACAACAGGGGCATGGTGGCCTTTTCGGGGCGCTGGGTGATGAGGTAGCGGCCGTCGCGTTCGATCTCGGCTGCAACGACTCGGATGTGGGGCTTGCCCATCGACCACTCCCGGGACAGCCGACGCACGGCCATCGCCTCCCCCGAGCTCACCGCAAGCCGGGCGGGCCGCGCCTCTATCGGACCGGTTGGGCCTGCGCCGCTCTGCCACACACGGATGCGGAACCGTCACCGGCAGAGGCACAGGCGACGCGCGTCATCGGCGAGCCCGGCGCATGATCGACCCTGCTACCGCACCGGGGCTTCGCTACGGACAGGTGGCCTTCAGAGAATTGAGCCCCGCGTCCACCTCGCGGCGCAGCTCGACATTGCCGCCCGCGAGCCCGCGCGCCTTGCAGTACAGCTGGATGGCCGAGCCGTGATCACCGCGCTGGTGGGCCACATAGCCAAGACCATAGGTGGCGACGGCGTGGGTGGGCTTGAGCTTGAGGGCGTCTTTGAAGTGCTTCTCGGCATCGGCGAACCGTCTGCGGTCGATGGACCGCCAGCCGCGCTGGACCACGGTCTCGGCCGTGGTTTTCTTCGGAGCCTGGGGGGGTTCTGGTGGCGGCGGCTTGGCGCTGGCCTCTTCAGCCGGCGGAGGTGCCTCGGTCGGCGTGCTGTCGTCCTTGTCGGAACCCGCGTCATCGCCCTCGACCGGCGGCTCCGGTTCGGTGGGGTCGGCCTCGGCCTTGCCGTCTTTTTCGCCAGGGTCCTCAGCAGGACCAGGCTCGGTGGCGCCACCCGGCTCCGCTTCGCCGACATCGGCTGCGGCATCCCCCCCCTCGCCTCCGCGGGAACCCGACTTTCCGAAGCCGAGGCCACCGCTCTGCGCGAGCCAGACCACGCCGAGCACCAGAGCCACCATCACCGCCGCGAAGAGCCACACACCCGACGAAGCTTCCTTGTCCTTCTCATCGCGCTCAGCGGGCACCACACGCCCCTGCCCCTCGGCAAACCAACCGGAGTGCTCGCTGGGAATCGCGCCAGACGGGGCTTCTTCGACCGGACCGTCCGTGCCGTCGAGCGGGGGCTCGTCGCCTTCCACGGAAGGTTCATCGAAGATGTCTTCTTCGGCGGGCTTGGCCCCCGGAAGCGGCGCATCGCGGAACAGCTCATCGGCCCAGGACAGACCGTCAGCGGGCCCATCCTCCTCTTCCTCCGCTGCCGGTCCTGGAAACGGAATGGTCTCCGCAAGCTGGGCTGGCTTGGGAAGCGGGCTGGATGGTGCGTCGGCTTCTGGCCACGCATCCGACCCCCACGGATGGGGCGCGGGTGCGTCGGTCGGCTCCGCATTCGGTTCCGATGGCGGGGATGCCCATTCCGACGGCAGAGCAGACCCCGCGTCATCGGGCGGCGGCGCAGCCCAGGCATCGGGAATCGCATCGCCTTCATCCTCCGGAGGCGGCGCAGCCCACTCCGACGGAACCGAACCACCTTCATCCTCCGGCGGCGGCGCAGCCCACTCCGACGGAACCGAACCACCTTCATCTTCCGGCGGCGGCGCAGCCCACTCCGACGGAACCGACCCGCCTTCATCTTCCGGCGGCGGCGCAGCCCACTCCGACGGAACCGACCCGCCTTCATCTTCCGGAGGCGGCGCTGCCCACTCCGAGGGAACCGACCCACCTTCATCTTCCGGAGGCGGCGCTGCCCACTCCGAAGGAACCGACCCACCTTCATCTTCCGGCGGCGGTGCAGCCCACTCCGAAGGAACCGACCCACCCTCATCTTCCGGAGGCGGTGCGGCCCACTCCGACGGTACCGACCCACCTTCATCTTCCGGAGGCGGTGCGGCCCACTCCGACGGTACCGACCCACCTTCATCTTCCGGAGGCAGTGCGGCCCACTCCGACGGTACCGACCCACCTTCATCTTCCGGAGGCGTGGTCCGGTCGGGAACTCCTGCCGGTGGCGACGAAGCGGCAACCGGCTCCTGGTCGACCACCGTCTCCGCGGCTTCTTCCGGGAGCTCGGCCTCCGCACTGTCGGGTTCGCGAGACTCGGAGTCGGCCAGACGCCGCGTGACCGTCTCGACTTCCGTGACGATGGCGAAGAACGGTGCGAGGTCGGGGCGGTCTCCAGCACGCACCCACTGACCACCGCCGAAGTCGAGCTCATCGGTGGGGAGCACACGCCGTTCGACGATCCAACGCTGGAGCGTGGCGACGTCGGGAACGTGGTAGGACACGCCATCTTGGCGCAGGAGCACATGCTGCATCGACGCCGAGACGGCAGGCTCGGGAGCGGGTTCGGGCTCGGGTGTGGGGGCGGGTGCACGCTTGTGCGAGACAGCGGCCCCATCCTTCACGACGTGGAAGCTGTGCCCACAGGCCGTGCATCGAAACTTGACGCTCCGGCCACCCGCGAGCGCTGCTGCGGGAAGCTCGAGCTCGTAGCCGGTCCTACAGTGGTCACACTCGATGTACACGGTCGCGCACCCCTACTGGACGCCGCCGGGACCGTCCCCCGGGGCGAGATGCCTCAGGAGCCGCTGAGCCGGTCGATTTTCGCCTGGACCGCGCCGGCATCCCGGGGGTTGGTGGCGAGGTACGACTGGTAGTAGCCGATGGCGCCAGCGTTGTCGCCGCGGGAAGCCGCGATGTCGCCCAGGTAGACGAATGCGGGTGAGTATCCACCGCTGGCCGCCTTCATGAGGGGGTCCATGGCGGCATCGGCCTGGCCACCCCGGACCATCGCTGCGCCGAGCCGGCCATTGTAGACGCTGTTGGAGGGCTCCATGCCCACGGCCTTCTGGTACGACGAGGTGGCCGAGCGGTAGTCGCCGCGCTTCATGGCACGGTCGCCATCCGATGCATGGTCGCGAGCAGTGGGCCCAGCGGACTGGGACGGGATGGACGAGCTGGACTTCTTGGTGGGCCGGCTGGGGCCCCGCGGGCCGATCGGAATCAGCTCGGGGGTGTCGTCCTCGCCGCCGCCCCAGGCTTCGTCGTCTTCGGGTGGCGTGTCGTCTTCGGGCTCCACCTCGGTGCCGCTCTTGATGTCTTCGATGATGCCGTCGCGAATCTGCTCGCGGGACTTCTCACCCGGCCCGGCTTGCAGCGCAGGCGTGGTGTCGACGTTCTGGGGCGTGGTGTCGGCCTGACGGTTCAGGAACCACCAGATGCCACCGCCGCCGATGATGACGAGCAGCAGAATGATCATCATCCCGCTGTTGCCACCCTTCTCGTTCGACGCGCCCCCCTTGGACTTGGGGCGGGGACGGGGCCGCGGACGACCTCCGCTGGTCGATCCCGACGCCCGGGGCTTGGGGGTGCGGCCGGTGTTCTTCCGCTTCTCGAAGGGGTCGATGAAGCGTGGGCCGACCGGTGCTTTCGGCGCGCCACCACCGGCCTCGGAGTCCAGCGCAGCGCTCATGGCGGACTGGATGTCGGCCCCTGCCGGACCGCTTCCACCCGAAGGGAGGATTCGGGGCGCCGCCGAGCTGGAGAATGACGTGAGGGACACGGCCTTCTGCGCCGACGCATCGAAGGAGTCCCCGCCCATGCCCATGATGTTCGTGGGTTCGTCGTCTTCGAAGTCTTCTTCTTCCTCGTCGTCGGCGGCAGCCTGCTCCGCTTCGAGCTGGCGGTAGACCGAGACGAAGTGTGCGGCGAGGTCGGGGATGGAAGCGATCTCAATCCACTCGGAGCCGTCGTGGCTGAGCTTGTCGGACGCCGTGACCCGACCCTCGGCGATGTACCGCGCCAGGGTGCGGTAGTCGGAGAAGTCGTACACCAGGCCAATCTTGACCTTGACCTTCCAGGCCTGGATGCCCACCGCTCGGAAGTCGAGGGAATCCACCTCGACCTCCGCACTGGAGCCAGCCGCTGCAGCTGCCGGTGCGGATGGCGTAGGCGCGGGCGCAGGTGGACTCGACGGAGTGGCGACACCACCCCCGACTGCGACTTTCCCCGCCTCTTGCGCTGCCGGCCGTTCCTTGTAGACGACAAAGACGTGGCGACACCGCGGGCAGGTGATCTTGGCTCCCCGACCCGAGATTCGGTTGTCGTCGAGCTTGTAGCGTGCGGAGCAGTTCTCGCAGGTGACGACCATTACGGCATTCCAGGAGCGGCGGGGGGAGTCCGCGGGAGAGAGGCGACGCTACCACCTCGCGTCCGTACGCTGCAACGAACGGACCCTCGGCGGAAAGCTGGAGGCGAGCCGGAAAGGTCGTCCAGCTTCACTCCAAGAGCTCCAACTGGACGAACCGCGCGTAGATTACCTTCCGCCCTGCACCGTCAAACTGGATGACCAGCTTCAGGTTGCGACCCGTCCCTTCGGTTCGGCGGATGGTGCCCGCGCCGAGGGAAGGGTGGAGGACCCGCGCTCCTTTGACCAGCTGACCGGGATCTTCGATCGAAACGGAGCGGTGGTGCCCGGTCGGTGCGGACGACGCTCGGGTTCGTGGCGCAGGTGATGTCACGTCTGGTAACGACCGTCGACGTCGCGCCGGACGTCCTCGGGTTGCGGGGCGCCCCCCCCCTCTGGGGCCACCGAAGCCAAGCTGACGGGCTCGGTCGGACGACAGCCCACCAGTGCGGCGACGGAACGCTCCGTCCCCCGAACGCTCCATGTGGACGCGGGGAATCTCGGAGAGGAACCGAGAGGGCCCCACATCCTGGAAGCCCTGACCAGGACGCATCTTTCGGCGCGGACGAGACAACACGAGGAGCTTCTGGGCGCGGGTCATGGCCACGTAGACCAGGCGGCGCTCCTCCTCGATGTCGGCTTCCATCTGCATGGCCGCCCAGTGGGGAAAGCCGCCCTCGTGCATTCCGGCCACGACCACCACAGGGAACTCCAGCCCCTTGCACAGGTGCGCGGTGAGCAACGTGACCCGGCCGTCGGCATTGTCGTCGGGGAGCTCGTCGGCTTGAGCCGTGAGCGAAGCCCGGTCGAGGAAGTCCTGGAGGCGCACAAAGGGATCGGCGTCGCCCTGCTCGACCGCTTCTTCCTGGTCTTCTTCGATGGCGCGCGAGAGCTCCAGGATGTTGTTCAGGCGGTCTGCGCCGTCTTCTTCGTTGCCGAGCGCATCTGCGTACCCGGTCTCACGCATCAGCATCTCGACGATGGCGCCCGGCGCGTACTTGCCCAACGAATCACGGATGCGGTCGAGCAGCCCGATGAATTCCCGCACAGCCACGCGAGCCTTGCCGCGCCCCTGGCTCCAGGACCGTGCAGCCTCGTACGTGGACACGCCCTCGGTTCGGGCATTCGCTCGAATGGTGTCGAGGGTCTTCGGGCCCACCCCACGGCGCGGCACATTGACCACACGGGCGAAGGCCATTTCGTCTGCCGGATTGAGCAGCAGCTTGAGGTACGCCACCATGTCGCGCACTTCGCGCCGCTCGTAGAACTTGCGCGAGCCCACCAGGATGTGCGGAATGCGGGCCTGCAGGAACGCCTGCTCGAACGACCGAGACGCGGCGTTGGTTCGGTAGATGACCGCCATGTCACCCCAGCGACGCCCGGCCCTGCGCTGGTCCTTCAGCAGCGCCACGACCGACCGCGCTTCATCGCTTTCGTCGGGAGCCGCGATGGTACGGACCTTCTCACCTTCTCCGGAGTCGGTCCACAGCCGCTTCTCCATCCGGCCGCCGTTGTTGGCCACCACCGCGTTGGCCGCATCGAGGATGTGACTGGTCGACCGGTAGTTCTGCTCGAGCTTGACCACCGTGCAGTCGGGGAAGTCCTTCTCGAAGTCGAGGATGTTGCGGATGTCGGCGCCGCGGAAGGCGTAGATGCTCTGGTCGTCGTCGCCCACCACCATCACATTGCCGTGCCCACCGGCGTCAGGGGCCGCGAGCAGGCGCACGAGCTGGTACTGCGCCGAGTTGGTGTCCTGGTACTCGTCGACCAGGAGGTAACGGTACCGACGCCGATACTTGTCGGCCACCGATGGGTGGTCCCGCCACAGCCGCACCATGTGGTTGACGAGGTCGTTGAAGTCCAGCGCATTGCCGTTCTTCAGCGCCGCTTCATACCGTCGGTAGATCTCGACGGTTGGGTCGCCAGGCGGAAAGTCCGACGCCTGCTCGAGCTGGGCAGGGCTCTGCATCTTGTTCTTGGCTTGGTCGATGGCCCGCCGCACCTGTGCCGGCTTGACGTCCCTGCTCGCGCCAAACTCGCGCAACAGCGCCGTCACCAGGCGCTTCTGGTCATCGGCGTCGTAGATGGTGAAGCTGCGGGTCCAGCCGAGGGGCTCGATGTCGCGGCGGAGAAAGCGTGCACACATCGAGTGGAAGGTGCTGACGGTGAGGTCGCGCGCGGCTTCACCATGCCCCCGGGCGGCCAGCATCTGGGCCACCCGTTCCTTCATCTCTCCGGCGGCCTTGTTGGTGAAGGTGACGGCCAGGATCTGCCAGGGCGGCACCCCCTGTTCGACGAGCCAGGCGATGCGGTGGGTGAGCAGGCGGGTCTTGCCGGAGCCCGCCCCGGCCAACACGAGCACAGCACCCTTCTGGATGCTGGCGGCTTGGCGCTGGGGTGGGTTCAGCCCATCGAGGAGGTTGGAGGTCACCGGTTCGTCAGTCCTTCTTGGAGCGTGTGGCGCGTCGGCTGCGGAAGCGGGCGGCCGCTCCGGGGCGTTGGTCCTGGGTGCCGCGTGCGACCGCGATGGCATCGGGGGAGACATCACGGACGATGACCGAGCCAGCCCCCACGATGGCGCCATCGCCGATCGAGACCGGGGCCACCAGCGCCGAATTGGAGCCGATGAATGCACCCGCGCCGATGTCGGTGCGGTGCTTGCCGAAGCCGTCGTAGTTGCAGGTGATGGTGCCCGCGCCCACGTTGGCCTTCGCCCCCACGCGCGCGTCACCGATGTAGGAGAGATGGCTGACCTTGGCGCCATCTTCGAGGATGGCCTTCTTGGTCTCGACGAAGTTGCCCACCTTGCAGCGCTCGCCGATGACCGTTCCAGGGCGGAGCCGGGCATGCGGACCGACGGTCGAGCCCCTGCCCACCCGCGCGCCCTCGAGAACCGAGTGGGCCAACACCAGCACGTCGTCGGCGATCTGGGCGTCGTGGACGACCGCGTGGGCACCGATGCGGCTGCCCTCACCCACCGTGGTGTTGCCGCGCAAGACCGCTCCCCGCTCCACCCAGGAGTCGGCACCGAGCGTGACGCCGGGCTCGACGGTGACGTTGAAGGGGTCTTCGAAGGCCACCCCACGGCGCATGTGCCCCGTGACGATGCGCTTTTGGAGGATGGCTGCCGCAGCGGCCCGTTCCACCTGGCTGTTCACCCCGAGCGCTTCGTCGGGGTCGGCCAACACCATCACCCGGGCGCGCCCTTCGGCCGCCGCATGCTCCACGCAATCGGTGAGGTAGACCTCCCCCTTGGGCGGATGCGGTGCCAGCTTCGGAAGGACCGACCGCAGCCAGGCCACATCCATCGCGTAGAGGCCTGTGTTGACCTCGGCGATGGCCAGCTCATCGGCGCTCGCGTGCGCTGCCTCGACGATTCGGGCGGCCCCTCCGGACGCATCCCGCACAATCCGACCGTACGACCCTGGCTCGTCGACCTCGATGGACACCACGGTGAGCAGAGCCCCCGAAGCGGCGTGCTCATCGAGCAGACGGGTGATGGTGCGCGACCGAATGAGCGGGCCGTCGCCGTTGAGGACCACGACCGTTCCCGACTCGGGCAGCACAGACACGCCAGCAGCCACCGCATCACCGGTGCCCCGCGGTACTTCCTGGCGCGCAAACGCCACGCCACGACCCGCCATCGCCGAGCGCACAGCATCTTCTTGATGATTCACCACCAAGACGACCCCGAGGCCCGCCGCCCGAGCAGCCTCGGTGGGCCACGCCACCATGGGACGCCCGAGAACAGGGTGCAAGACCTTGCCCAGCCGAGACCGCATCCGCGTGCCCCGACCCGCCGCCAGGATGACTGCATGGCCCCGCTTCGGGGACTCGCTGTCCGACATGCCCACCTCACTCGCCCCCGCAGACCAGACGCGACGGCCGCGCCGCCCTAACGCACCACCCGCACTTCTCCCCGGTCACAATTCGTCCGCCACCTCCTCGGAGAAGAAAGCATATAGACTGCTTTCTCATCGTCCGATCCCTGCATCCGCGGAGCCCATCGTGTCCGAGTCCCCCCGTGTCTGCGTCATTCTGAGTGGTTGCGGCGTCTTCGACGGCGCCGAGATCCACGAGTCCGTCATCACCCTCCTCGCGCTCGCCCGAAAGGGTGCCCGCGTGCAGTGCACCGCCCCCGACAAGCCCCAGCTCCACGTCATCGACCACCTCCGCGGTCAAGTCGCTGAAGGCGAGTCCCGCAACGTGCTGGTCGAGGCCGCCCGCATCGCGCGTGGGGCCATCATCCCCCTCTCCGACGTCCAGATCGACGACTACGACGCCGTCTTCATGCCCGGCGGCTTCGGAGCGGCCAAGAACCTCAGCGACTTCGCCGTCAACGGGGCATCCGGCAGCGCCGACCCCGAGCTGGTGCGTGTTCTCAAGGGATTCCGCGCGGCGGGCAAGCCCATCGGTGCGGTCTGCATCGCGCCTGCAGTGCTCGTGATGGCCCTCGGTGAAGGCGCCGTCACCATCGGCTCCGACCAAGGAACAGCGGGCGCCATCGAGTCCCTCGGCGGACAACACATCTCGTGCCCCGTCGAGACCGCCCACATCGACACCCAGCGCAAGCTCGTCACCGCACCGGCCTACATGATCGACACCAGCATCGACCAGGTGGCCCGCGGCATCGAAGAAGCCGTCGATGCCGTCCTGGGCATGTGCGGGTAGGTCCCCCCGACCCACCACCCCGTCGGAGGCACCCGCGATGGGTCCCGTCCCCTCCCCCATCCTGGCCGACGCCCGGCCGGAACACGTCACCATCACGCTGTTTCCGGCCAACAGCCCGTACATGTCCGAGGTCCGGGGCGCCGCACGACGGGCGGGGGCTTCCTTCATCCGCGCCTCCGCCCGTTCCCCCGCCGACATCCACGGCCACCTCATCGTGGTCGACCTCGTCCAGGCACGCACCACCGGCCGCCTGGGCGCGCGGGCCATCGCCATCTCGAACCGCCTCGACATCGACGCCTACGATGTCATCACCCCCGACCAGGTCCGCTGGCGCCTCGACCGCGCCGTCCGCAACCTGGTCGAGCGCGAGCAGCTCCAGCGTCGGCTGGCCTCCGAGCGCGACACCATCCGCGTGCTCAACGAAATCGGCTACGCGCTGTCCGCCCAGTCGTCCCAGAACAACCTGCTCGACACCGTTCTCACGCGCGCCCGCCACATCCTCCAGGCCGACGGCGGCAGCGTGTACCTGGTCGACTCGGAAGCGCGGACCGTCTCGTTCACATGCTCCCAGAACGACACCATCCCCTTTCGCGCCAACCGCCTGGTCCTCCCGCTCGACGACACCAGCATCGCAGGCTTCGTGGCGTCCCGCGGCGAGCCCCTCAACATCCCCGACGTCTACGACCTCGCACCCCACACACCATTTCGGCCCAACCTGCGCTTCGACAAAGAAACCGGGTACCGCACACGGTCCATGCTCGTGGTCCCCATGAAAGACCGCGAGGGCACGGTTCTCGGCGTCTTGGCCCTGGTCAACCGCAAGACCACCGCCGGGATGCCGCTCACCAGCTTCGACCAGCTCCGCCCCTTCGACGAAGGGCACCTGCTCCTCGCCGGCTCCATTGCCAGTCAGGCCGCAGTCGCCATCGAGAACTACCGCCTGTACCGGGAAATCCGAAACCTGTTCGACGGCTTCGTGGGGGCCGCGGTGACCGCCATCGAAGCCCGCGACCCCAGCACCGGCGGGCACTCACACCGGGTCGCCGCCCTCACCACCCACCTCGCGCGTGCGGTCGACAGCGCTGCCGATGGCCCGTTCGCCCACACCCACTTCTCCGACCAGGCCCTCACCGAGCTCCACTACGCCGCCATGCTGCACGACTTCGGCAAGGTCGGGGTCCGCGAAGAGGTGTTGCTCAAGGCCGACAAGCTCTACCCCTGGGAGATGTCGGGCCTCGAAGCCCGGTTCCGCATGGCTGCCTTCCAGGTGATGCTCGAAGACCGCCTGCACCACAGCGGCCCCACCGCCATGGAACAGCTCCACGAAGACCTCGCACTGGTGCGGGCCCTCAACCGCCCCGGGCGCACACCGTCCGCCCACGAGCGCGACCGCCTCGAGCGCATGATCGACCACTGGGAACTTCGCGACCTCACCGTGCCCGAGCGGGTCATCACCCCCAACGAGGTCAGCCGCCTGTGCATCCCGTACGGCTCGCTGTCCCCCGAAGAGCGCATTGAGATTCAGCAGCACGTCGAGCACACCTACGACTTCCTGCGCGCGATTCCCTGGACCCGCGACCTCCGAAACGTGCCCGAGCTTGCGTACTGTCACCACGAAAAGCTCGATGGAACGGGCTATCCTCGCGGCCTCCACGCCCCCGACATCCCGCTCGGGGCCAGGCTCATGACCATCTGCGACATCTTCGATGCCCTCACAGCCGGCGACCGCCCCTACAAGGCCGGCATGACGCCCGAACGCGCCATGTACATCCTGCACGACGAAGCCAACCGTGGGCATGTCGAGACCGAGGCCGTCCTCCTCTTCGAGCGGCGGCGCATCTGGGAGCAAGCCCTGCTCGACACGCCCGCAGCCGTCGCACGCTGACCGAATGCGCCAAGAGCGCGCCACTCCCAGAGATTCCCGGTAGGGTGGAGTCAGTCCCGCGCGCACGTCGGAGGACAAGATGTCCCGAGTGTTCCGCCTCGCTCGACTGGCCACCATTTCCCTGCTCACAGGGTTGCCCGCAGTGGCGACCGCAGCCAGGGTTCCGTCCGACGTCGAAGCCGACCTCGCCCGGCTGCACGCCCGCCACGGCAGCCCGCTGCTGCTGGTCAGCCAAGACGCCGACATCCTCCACGACCTCGGTCGCTGGGTGGCCCGGTCCGACCACCCTCACCTCGCCCGCAAGCTCCCGGCGGTGGGCACCCAGAGCTACGAGCGGATGGTCGCACTCGAGCGGGCAACCCTCCGATGCGGCGTCCAGGTCTCCGCCGCATGGCAGCTCGAGCCGTTCGGCGACTGCGACACCTGGTCCGACGGCCCCGAAGCCCTGCCAGCGTCCATGCCCGGTCGACAGCCCAGCTCCCCGCGCGGCTCCGACTTCGAGCGTGGTGCCGCCCTGGCCGTCGGTCCGGTGATGGGCTTCGGCACAGTGGTCGACTTCTCGGCCGAAGCCCGCGTGAGCCGTAAGGGCTCCGCCGCCTTCACCTACAGCGCCATCCATGTGCGCGAGTGGGGCAGCCCCGCCCTCATGGCCGCACAAGCCCGCCGGTACTTCCTCGGCGACGTCGACCGTGGACTCTACGGACTCGCCCAAGTGGGCATGCTCTCCACCGAGCTCGGCACCGTCCGCAGCCCGGGCGCCGCAGTGGGCCTCGGCATCAAGTACACCACCGAGCCCGGCCTCATGGCCGACGGCTACCTCGGCGCCGGTCCCGGGTACCCCGTTCGCATCCATCCCGCAGTCGGCGGGCGGGTGGGCTGGGCCTTCTGACCGTACACGTGTGGCATCATCCGCCTGCCAACCGGACTGGAGGCGAGATGTTGTGGCGTCAGGCGCTCGTAGTGCTGTGCACTCTGTGGATTGGGTGCGCGAGCGGCAAGGCCGTCATCGGCGACGGCAGCGTGGATGCCGGTGGGTCCGATGCCACCACCAACGTCGATGAGACGGACGCCGACGTGGATGCAGACACGGACACCGACACCGATGCAGACACGGACGCAGACACGGACGCAGACACGGACGCGGACACTGATGCAGACACGGACGCAGACACCGATGCAGACACGGGCTCCGACACCGCGACACCAGCATGCGAAGACGCACCGGTCTGGTCGGCCGACCCCTGCCCTGCAGACTGCACAGGCGGCTGCACCGGCACCACCTGCCACGTCGACTGCGGACGAGCAGCAGCATGTAGCGGGATTCCCCTTCGGTGCCCGGAAGGCTTCACCTGCGACCTGGACTGTGGCGGAGCCGGGTCATGTGCCGGCCTCCTCGTCACATGCCCGCTCGAGGCCCCTTGCGAGGTCGAGTGCAGCGGTGCGGGCTCATGCGCCGGAATGCTGGTCAACTGCGGCAACACGGCCCACTGCGACCTGTCGTGCAGCGGCATCGGGTCGTGCGCCAGCGGATTTCTCGACTGCGGCGACAAAGCCTGCGAGGCCAGCTGCACAGGACGGGGCGCCAACCTGGGTGGCGTCGGCTGCGGCCCGTCGTGCGACTGTGTGAACGGCTGCTGACCCGAGCGTTCGCGCCTACTTTGCTGCTGCGTTCTCGGCCAGAGCGGCCAACACACGGTCAGGTGTGAACGGGATGCGACGGAGCCGAATCCCCACGGCATCGAAGATGGCGTTTGCGATGGCAGGAATGGCCGGGTGCAGTGGCCCCTCACCCGCTTCCTTCGCACCGTAGGGGCCGCCGGGGTCGATGGTCTCGACAATCTTGGCGATGATGTCGGGCGTCTCGATGCTGGTGGGAATGCGGTAGTCGAGGAGGTTGGGACCGGTGTGCAGCCCGCGCTCGTCGAACACCTGTGCTTCCATGAGCGCCTCGGCGTAGCCCATGTACACCGAGCCCTCGATCTGCCCTTCAACCATGAGGGGGTTGATGGCCCGGCCGCAGTCATGGGCCACCCAGACACGCTCGACAGTGACGATGCCGGTCTCGGGGTCGACCGACACCTCGGCCACATGAGCAGTGGTGGAGTATGCGGGAGACGCACCGATGGAACCACCCCGGTAGTTTCCACCCACCTTGCGGGTGCGGTAGCCGCCGGCGGTCTGGAGCGGTCGTCCTTCCGCCGCTTCCGCGAGGATGAGCAGCTGGTGGACGTCCATCTGCCGTCCGGGGTCGGCCTTGTCGAACCAGACTCCATGTCCCACGCCAATCTGGTCGGCCGGAACCGCCCACTTGGCGGCCAGCGCAGCCCGCATCTTGTCTTGCATGGCCCGGCCGGCCTCCTGGGCCGCCAGCCCCACCATGTAGGTGATGCGCGACGAGTAGGCACCCAGGTCGACCGGGGTGTAGTCCGTGTCGGCGCTCTTCACGATGATGCGCTCGGGGCTGAGCCCGGTCTCTTCCGACACAATCCAAGCCAGCATGGCGTCGGAGCCCTGCCCGATGTCGGACGCCCCACAAGTGATGGTGATGCGTCCGGAGCGGTCGGCCATGAGCGAGACACCGCTCTGGGGCATCTCATTGGGGTAGATGGGGTACGCGGTTCCGCTGATGTACATCGAGCAAGCCACACCGAGCCCCCGACCGAACGGCATCTTGCCGTGGCGTTCGTTCCATTGGCTGTCGCGGGCGACCACATCCAAGCACTCGTTGAGGCCAGTGCTCGGGACGTACATTCCGTTCACGGTGGTGGAGCCCGACTGCAGCGCATTGCGGCGCCGCATGTCCATGGGGTCGATGCCGAGGGCGTGGGCCAGCTCGTCGAGACCACACTCGAAGGAGAAGCGCGGCTGGACCGAGCCGTGGCCTCGCTTGGGACCGCAGCATGGCTTGTTGGTGTAGAAGCGCTGCGCCCGGAAGCGATAGGTGGGAAAGTCGACCGGACCGGTGAGCAGCTGCCCCGAGTAGTAGGTCGTAATCATGCCAAAGGAGTGGTAGCCACCGCCGTCGATGCGGATGTCGTGGTCGACCGCGGTGAGCTTGCCGTCGGCATCGGCTGCCAGGCGAAGGTGCAGCTCCATGGGGTGCCGCCCCCGGTGGCTGTAGAACACTTCCTCGCGTGTGTAGAGAATCTTGACCGGACGGCCGGCCTTGCGGGCCAGGTGGGCCGCGCAGAACTCGAGGTCGAAGGGCTCGGACTTTCCGCCAAACGCTCCGCCCAGCGCCGGCTGGACCACCCGGATGTCGGCCTGGGGAACGTCGAGAACCTTGGCCAGCTCGCGGTGGAGATAGTGCGGCACCTGTGTGGCCGACCAGATCGTGAGCCGCCCCTCCGCAGACCAGTCCGCCAGCGCACAATGGGGCTCGATGGGGGCGTGAGTGGAGCCCTCGTAGAACCAGGTCTGGTCGACCGTAGCCGCTGCAGACGCGAAGCCCGCGTCGACCTCACCAAACGAAAGCTCCACCTTCTTGCAGAGGTTGGAGGTGCGGTCTCGGCCCTTCCAGTCACGTGTGTGCACCAGGGGGGCGTCTTCCGCTACCGCCGCATCGAGCGACAACACCGGGGGCAGGACTTCGTACTCGACCCGGATGAGGTCGCAGGCTCGGATGGCCGTCTCTTCGTCCACCGCCGCCACTGCGGCCACGCCATCGCCCACGTAGCGGGCCTTGTCGAGCGCCAGCGCATGTTCGTCGGGCGTCCAGGGGATGATGCAGAACGGGGTGGGAAGCTCGTCCCCGGTCATGACCGCGTAGACGCCGGGCAGTGCTTCGGCAGCGGAGGTGTCGATGGACACGATTCGAGCGTGCGGGTGGGGCGACCGGAGAATCCGACCATGGGCCATGCGCGGCAGCGTGATGTCGTCGGCGTAGGGAATGCGACCGAGGGCCTTGTCGAGCGCACCAGGCTTGCGACCGCGCCGGCCCACCATGCGGTGCCCGTTGGTGGGGTCGCTCGACACCATCGGCGGCATGGGCGCATCTTTCGGCATCTTTGCGGCCAGCTGCACAGCGTCGATGATCTTCGTGTACCCAGTGCACCGACACAGGTTGCCCGAGATGGCTTCGCGGATGTCGTCGTTCGAGGGGGTGGGGTTCTGTTCCAGGAGCGCTTCGGCCGAGCAGATCATGCCGGGCTGGCAGAAGCCACATTGCAATGCGCCGGCCGCATCGAAGGCCTTCGGCACACGCCCAGACACCCCTTCCACCGTGGTGATGTCCTTGCCCTGCGCCATCACGGCCAGAGTGCAGCAGGACAGGACCGGCGCCCCGTCGACCAGGACCGTGCACGCACCACAGTCTCCCTTGTCACAGCCCTGCTTGGTGCCGATGAGCCCCAGCTTGTAGCGAAGCACCTCGAGGAGGGTCCAGGTGGGCGGAGCCAGAGCAACGTGTGGCTCGCCATTCACGCGAAGCTCAATGGGCTGCGCGGGGATGGGGGTGGCGGCAGCAGGCGGGACGGACTGGGACATGCGGACCTCGGCTCCGGAGCGGCTAACCGGCTGGTGGACGAGGCGATAATCGCTGCGCGGACCGAAGACGGCGACTTCTCTCGTACGGTCCTGTCCCCCGCCCTCCGATTCGGCTGTAGACCCCACCTTGCCCCCCACCTCGCCACGCCTGTCTCCGCCTCCGCGTCTCCCCTGGCGCGAGCTGCCGCTAGCCGCCGGCGTCGCCATGGGCCTCACGGGCCTCTGGCTGAGAGGAGCGGTCTTTGTGTTGGATGGTCGGGTCACCGGCTACCATTGGCCCGAGTGGCTGCACAATGCATGGCACGTGGCCCACGGTCGGTGGGACCGCATGAGCCCCTTCCGCAAGCCGCTACACGGCTACTTCGTGGGAATGTTGGGCGAGGTCTCGGGGTATGCCGACTCGGCGGTGTTCGTGTCGTCGGCCTCGGCTGCGGTGATGGTGCTCTCCGCCGGCCTGCTTGCGCGGGTTCTCGGCGGACCATGGGCAGGTGGACTCGCGGCAGCTACAATTGGCTTCGTTCCATTGGTTGCCAACGCCGCACACTGGGGCACCGGGTATCCCATGCTGGCCGCCGCAACCGGTGCTGCCCTGGCCACTTCGGCGCTCTTTGCCGCCAAGCCCACCCGGTCCACGCTGCTCCTCGCGCTGGGGGCCACCATCTGGGCACTGGCATCTGAAGACCGTGGGGCTCTTGTCTTGCCTTGGGTAGGCGCGATGGGTTGGATGGGTGGACGGAAGGTGCGCTGGTCACCCTTGGTGTGGCTCCTTGTCGCAGCCACAGTCACAAGCGTCCCCCCCACCATCGACCATGTCCTCGGACACAGGGCTCCCTTCGCCTTGTCGTCCGAAGAGAAGCGACAATCCCAGAAGGAAGTGGTCATCCGCTGGCTTCGCATCGAGCCGGCGCCCCAGATGGTGGCCACCTGCGCCCCCATCCAACAGCAAGACACCCTCGAGCCCGACTTCTTCACAACCGACTGCGCACAGGCGGTGCTCGCCTACAACAGCACCACCATCGCCCCGAAGGCCACGTTCTTCTCGCTCGGAGCTCTCGCGCTCGCGCTCGGCGTCTGGACGGTCGGTGGGCGGCGCCGGCACCGCTGGCTCGTGTGGCTCGGCCTCGGCACGGGTGGCACGGCCTGGGTCCTGTTCGCTGCGGCCACGCCCATGCCCCATCGCTACATCCTCCAGTTCGTGGTTCCATTGGCGGTGGTCGTACCGGTGGCACTCGGTCGCGTCGGCCAGCTCGTGGGTGGGCGCATGCTGGGTTGGGTTGCCAGCGCATGCCTCTGTCTGACGGCCGGAATCACCACCTGGTCCACCGACCCCCACGACCGGGATGGTCTGTGGCAGCGCACCCGTGGGGACTGGTCAGAGCCCGTGTGGTCCGACCACGCCGAGCTGGTCCGACGGAACGTCCCTGCCGACGAGTCGGTCCTGGACTGCGCCGACCACGGCATCAACTCCGCTCTGCTGCCCGACAACGTCGTCGGCCCCGCTCCTTTTCTCACCCCCGACGCCGGCTTCTGCCGAGACTGGGTGGCCGACCCCACGCGCTTCGGGGCCGCACGAAGGTGGGTGGCGGTCAGCACCACCGACGGCCTGTTCGACTCTGGCCGCAAAGAAACCCTCTACGTCAACCAGCTCGTCGCCGAGACCGCCGGCTGGACCAAGGTGGGAGCGGTCCCCGGATTCGAGCTGTGGGTGCGCGACCCCTGACCATCCAAAAGACTCGCCCCGGCGCCTTGCCACGGCCTGTCACCACCCTCCACAGCGAGCAGATCGCGCGTTAGCCGGGCGGCCATGTACGCATCCACCTCGCGCCTTCATCGCCTCCCGAACCTCTCGCCACGCTGGGGCTTCGCAGCCGCACTCCTGCTTGGCCTGGCGGGCTGTCCGAAGAAGAATCCCATCCAGCAGAAGCCCGAGGTCGACCCGGCCACGCTCTTTCTCGAGCCAGTCCCCCCCATCACGGCCACGCTGACCATCGACGCCCCCGGGCGCCAATGGACCGGCCCCACGCGCATCGAGACCGACCTCAAGGCCCAGCCCATCCGGGTCGACCTCGAAGACTTCGACCTGGCCGAACCGGTCGAGATTTGTGTGGAGTCCACCGACCCGGCGACATTCTGCGAGGCGCTCGACGCCCAGAAAGACACCGGCACCGTCACTCGCACCGACACCCGCTTCGACGTCGACCTCGAGCGGGTGGGGTACGACGACCAGAAGCGCGCCTACGAGCTGCGGGTGAACCTGGCGCCCACACCCGCCGACCCTCCCGAAGACTGGCTGGCGCCCGGCACCGTGCTGTACTTCGGGCGAGCCTTCGACTCCAACCCGCTCACCAAGACTGTCCCCATGGCGCTGACCGTCCGGCTGGGAGCGGCATCCGACGGTGGCCGTGTGTTGAGCTGGACCGCCGACATCGACAAGCGAGCCGAAAAAGAGGTCACCACCGACACCTCGCGGTCCGGCCGACGGCTCATCTCCGCCGACGTCGTCGAGGCCGCGGTCCAACACTCCGACGCCTTCCTGCAGCCCGAGTCCATCAACGACGACACCGGCAGCTTGTTCCTCAGCCGCAAGACCCTCGCCGACGCCATCCGCTTCGGTGGAGCGGCCTTCCACGACAAGGAACTGTCCACGGAGGGGGTGCTGGTCGTCACCGGTCGCACCAAAGTCACCGTCCAGGTCGACGACGGCCTCTGGACCATCCCCGCAGTGGTCGCAGCGGTCAACGGCGGAGAAGGGATCTACGTGGTGGCCGACAACCCCGACGACCCCCTGATTCTGTCCGCCAGCCGTCCCGGGTACCAGATCCGACTGATGGCCGTGGGCACCCCCACCGACCGGTGAAACGGCGCGCGCTCGTGTGTGTGCTGCTGACCGCCTGCTCAGAGGGTCCGGCGCCCCCACTTCCTGTTCCCGAGCCGACGGCTCCTCGTCGCGGGCGGGTAGAGCGGAGCCAGACGGTCGACACAGTCCTGGTCACCATCGAGACCACCCGTGCAGACCGGGTCGGACCACTCTACGGGCACCCGCGAGACACATTTCCCAAGCTGAGCCGACGCGCCGCCTCCGGCCGAACCTACACCCGCGCCTTCGCCAACAGCAGCTGGACCCTCCCATCCATTGCCTCCCTGTACACAGGGCTGTCGCCCATCGAGCATGGGGTCCATCGGGTCGACCAGCAGCTGCCTGTCGAGGTGTCCACGCTCGGCGAACACCTGCACGCCCAAGGTGTCCAGGCCGCATTCTTCGGGGTGAACCCGGTCTTCGTTGTCGACCGAGGACTCGCTGACGGCTTCGACCACTGGCAAGCGGAGGTGGGCTGGAGTGCGGGGCGGCTGAACCAGTCGGCCATCTCTTGGCTCGACCAGCATCGAGATGTCTCGAAGCCGCTCTTCCTCCACATCCACTACTTCGACCCCCATTGCCCCTACATTCCCCCCGATGCCGTCCAGGTCTGGCCCGCACTCACACCCACCGGACGCGCCGTCCCGGCCAACCGCTTCGACGAGCTGGGTGGCTGCTACGGCATCTCCAAGCCAGATGGCACTCCGGAGCTCGACGTCGATGTCTATCTGGACCGCTACGACCGAGAGCTCCTCGCAGTAGACGACCAGCTCGACCGACTGCTCACCCGGCTGGCCGAGCGCGGAGTGCTGGGGCCTGAAGACCGCCTCATCGTGACCTCCGACCACGGCGAAGCGTTCTGGGAACACGACGACTACGGCCACAGCCACACACTCTGGGGGGAGACCACCCACGTGCCGCTCATCGTCTGGGATGCCTCGGGCGAAGGAGTGGTCCAAGACCCGGTGGGGCTAGCCGACCTCTTTGTGGGCTTGCGCAGCCCCCGAGGCCCGGTCCGCCCGGAACTGCACTCTGCCGGCATCGTCCAGCACACCACCGCCTTCGGCCCCGAATGGACCGCCGCCATCTCCGCATCCGACAAGTGGATGTCGGACGGAACCCGCGTCTGGACCGGCTCGCCGACCCACGACCCCCTCGACACCCGGGTCATCGAGCACGACGCCGCGCCCCCCGCCATGCTGCGGAACGCACGCGCACGCGCACGGTCCGCGCCTCCACTCGCACCATCAGACGAAGAACGTGAGCTCCTGCGGGCGCTTGGCTACTCCTTCTGAGCTCCGCCCGCACAACAAGCTCCCGGGCCGGACCAAGGGGGCGGACGGCGCCAGCAGCGCGCAGCGATGATGCCGTGGGGGAGCGCATCTTGATGCGCGGCGCAGGGGCTTTCCCCGCAAAGACAACGATAGATTTTCGGTGCGTTACCTACGCACCGAAAATCTAGGCCGCACGCGGTACCGTCGCCGCAGCACCCGGGAGCCCAGATGCTGCTGCTTGTCGCCACCCTGAACACCGCAGTCGCCGCGAAGACACTCACCGTCGAAGAGACCCGCGAAATCGAGGCCCCCGTAGCTCTGGTCTGGTCTGTGGTCTCCAACTACCAGACCTGGAAAGACTGGACGGTCTGGAATCCCGAAAAGGACCCGGAGGCTACCTGGACCTATGAAGGAAAGGCAGGCGAGGTGGGTCACTCCACCGAGTGGGCCGGACCCCGGCTCGGAAAGGGCAAGATGGTGTCCACCCGCGCCGTGGCAAACACCTCCTGGCAGTACGACCTCTATTTCAACGGAAAGGACAAGTCGTACCCGGGCGGGCTCACGCTCCACGAGTCCAACGGCACCACGACGGTGGCCTGGTCATTCAACATGAAGATGGGGGGACTTGGAGCAGTGCTGTTCGGCAAGAAGATCTCCAAGATGATTGCCGCGGACTTCGCCGGCGGCCTGGAGAACCTGGAAGAACAAGTCGAGGCCGCACACGCTGCAGCACGCCTGGAAGCGGCCGAAGGAGAAGTGGCAGTTGGCTCGGCCACTGTCGAGGCAGCCAAGGTCGCCCTTGCAGAGGCACAGACGACCGCAAGCGCTGCCGCAGCAAGCAAGGCAGCTGCAGAGTCCGCACTCTCGGCCGCCCGGGGACGTTCCAAGCAGGCCGCCGCACAAGCCGAGCTCGATGCGGCGGCTTCCGCGCTCGATGCGGCCGAGGATGCGAAGAAGGCTGCTGAAGAGGCCCTGGCCACAGCAACCATCGCGCTGGAGGCAGCACAAGCCGCGGTCGAGAAGCTGAAGTCGCCCAGAAAGTAGCGGGCCAAGAACCAAAACACCCCCCGGAGCAGTGCTCAACGGGGGGTGTCCCACAAAGTGGGGATGGGGTGGCCGGCGGTAACCTACTCTCCCACCGGGTCTCCCCGGCAGTACCATCGGCG
>Ga0213833_1000215_pt1 | contig 83699 bp, 49 predicted proteins | sample SWATP21_FD_160575 | JGI IMG/M metagenome (GOLD analysis project Ga0213833, IMG submission 160575) | Coastal seawater microbial communities from Marineland, Florida, United States - SWA TP2 #1 | ecosystem: Environmental > Aquatic > Marine > Coastal | place: USA: Florida | collected 2016-08-14
GTCCTCGGGCGTCAATTCCCATGATTCCCCCTCCCCGGCCGGTGTCCACCCAGTCCACCAACGTGCCGTCGAGGTCGAAGGCGAACAGTCGACCGGTCTCGAAGTCCGAGACCAGCAACACGCCGTCTACAAGTGCGAGTCCGGACGGCGCGGACATCCCCTCCACGCTGGCGCCGTCGATGAGCACGCCGAAGTCCACGTCGTCGAGCTCGTGGTGGTCGACGCCCGGCTCGCTGACCCGGAGGCGCTCTCCCTTCACGCCGGTAGTGGTGTCCAGCCACAGCACGCGGTTGGCGCCGGTGTCCACCGTGTAGAGCAGCCCGGTGTCGCGGTCGACCTCCATGTGCGACGGGACGTCCTCCAGCCGCGTGAGCGTCAGCCCGCTCACCTTCCCGATAATACCGTCGGAGTGGTCGTCATAGCCGATGTGGTGGTCGGCCTGGAAGTCGTAGCGGGCGATGGTGGCGTTGTGGCCGTCGTAGACCCAGTAGATGTTGTCGGCTTCCCACGCGATGCCCATGCAGTTGGGGCTCTCGTGCAGCATGTCGAGGTGGCTGCCGAGGTCGGTGTAGAAGCCGAAGAGGTCGGTGAGGTACTCGATGGCCTCGGGGTTGGACGACGCGAAGATGTCGTGGTCGGCGCTCCACAGCGTGGGCCCCATGAAGTCGTTGGGCCGGGCGCCCCCGTTGTAGGTGTTCCGGGACTCCTGACACGTGCCGAATGTTCGGGCGTCGCTGTCGGCGAACGTGACCCCGCCCATCGCAATGCTCGACACCTCCTCCATGAAGTGGAAGGCGTACGGGTCGACCCGCATGTCGGAGGTCTGGCCAGCGCCGCCGACGTCGGTGAAGATGGTGGCCGAGTCGTTGGCGCGGTTCACCACCCACAGTTCTCCTTCCACGTCGGGGTTGAACGCGAGGTCGCGCGGCGTGCCCAGGCCGTCCGACCGCTCGGCCACCACAGTGACCGTCACGCTGTCCAGGTCGTGCGAGCCCTGCCCGAGTGCTGCAACCCCATCGGCCAGGGGGTCGGACGTGTCTGCAGAGTCCGTGGTCCCCGACGTGACTGAAGGTCCCCCGCCCGTGTCGGCGGGCGCCTTGGAGCCCAGGTCGTCCGGGTCGCATGCGCAGAGGAAAGACAGCGACAACAACAGGTAACGATGCATTGGCGGCTCCATGAGCTGAGACCAGCTTCGCATGCATTCCATGTGCCAGCCGTAGGTCTGGACGGACCGGGGAGAGCACCGCGCATGGGACAGCACCACGTTCGCAGCGTTGCGACCGAGTTTCGCGTGATTGCGAATCCCGGGCCGGCGTGGGACGCTTTCGTGCCCATTCTGCGGTTGGCCCGCAGATTGCTACGCCGGAGCGCTGGTTGATTCCCGCAGGTCCGATGCCCCCCGTCCCCGACACATGGCTCCGCCGACTCGACACCCAGCTCGTGCTGGGGTTCCTCGGAGCGTCCCTGGTTCCCGCACTGCTGGTGGGCGCGCTGCTCACCTGGGGCGGGCTGCAGCTTGCCGAACGCCTGGCGCTGGAAAACGTCGCGCGGACGGCCGACGCGTACGCCGCAGACCTCGACCTGTTTGTTCAGCGGCAGCGCAGCCACCTCGCGCGGCTCGCACAGGGCCAGCCCACCGGGCCCGAGCTCTCGGCTGCGGTCCGCACGACGGAAGGCCTCGAAGCAGTGTGGGACCCGAACCAAGGCGAAGCCAGCGAGCCCGGGCCTGCAGAATGGGCTCGTGAGGCCTGTTCCGAGCTGGCGCACACCCCCGACCAAGGGGTCACCCACGCCGGCGCCGGACACGCACATGAGGTGGTGGTGCGGGTGTCGAGCGACGCCGGGGTGCTGTGTGGCCAGCTCACCTTCACCCTCCACCAGGAGATGATGACCGAACAGGCCACCAGCTTCCTGGGCGGACGCGCGTACATCGTCGACCCGAGCGGGACCGTGGTGTGCCACACCTTCGACGACAGCCGCCACCACGACCCCCGAGGGGAGCAGCTGTCTACCGAGGTGTCCGCAGCGGCGTTCTCGCGGGCCGACTGGGCCGGACGGGTGGGGGGCGACGGCGGCGACGTGATGGCGGCCTACGCCCCCTCCAGTGAGCTGGAGTGGGGGGTGTGGGCGGAAGTTCCGGTGAGCCAGGCGCTGGGACCCTACTGGACCGGCCTCTGGCAGAGCGTGCTGTTGGCCGCGGCCATCGCGCTGCTCGCGGCCGGACTCGCGGTGTTGCTCGCCCGGCGGCTGGCGGCTCCTGTGCAAGCTGTGGCGGGCGCTGCTGTGCGGGTGACGGCCGGCGAGCTGGGTGCGGAGGTGCCTGTGCGGGGTCCCACCGAAGTGGCCCTCATGGCGCACAAGTTCAACACCATGAGCCAGGCGCTGGCGCGGTCGCACGGTGAGCTCGAGGCACGGGTCGCGGCCCGTACTCGGGAGCTGTCTGCCGCCCGAGCCTTCTCCGACCGCCTGCTCGACACAATGCACCACCAGATCCTGGTCTTCGACCCCGACCTCCGCATCGTGCGGGCGAACGCCGCGGCACTCGATGCTCACGGGCCCCACATCCTCGGCACGTCGGTCGACCGCTCCCCGGGCCGCAGCGCCAGCAACGTGCGCGCGGTGCTGGAGACCGCATCTCCCATCCGCGAGGAGCGGTCGGAGGGGCCGGATGCCCCCATCTTCGAGGTGGAGACCGTGCCGGTCCACGACGACGAAGGTGCCGCGGTGGGCGTGCTGGAGGTGTCGCGCGACGTCACCGAGCTGCGGCGCTTCCACACCCGGCTGGCCCACCAGGAGAAGATGGCAGCGCTGGGTACCTTGGCCGCAGGTCTGGCCCACGAGATCGGAAACCCGCTGGCCAGCATGTCGTCCGAGCTCGAGATGCTCGAGCAGCTCTGGGACCCGGAAGATGCTCGGTCCGCGCTGCCCATCCTCCGCGAGCAAGTGGGTCGCATGGCCCGGCTGCTCCGCGAGCTGGTCGACCTCGGCAAGCCTCCGACCGACCACCGCACCCGGTTCGCCCTCGCTCCGCTCGTGGAGGAGGTGGCCCGCTTGCTGCGCCACGACCCCCGAAGTCGCGGCACCACCATCGTGGTGGAGCCTCCAGTCGACATTGTCGTCCACACCCAGCGCGACGGACTCGCTCAGGTCCTGGTCAACCTGGGCCTCAACGCGCTCGACGCGGTGTCCAGCCAGGAAGGCGGGCGGGTGGGGCTGTCCATCACCTGCGACGCCCACGAGCTCTGGATCGACGTCACGGACACCGGCCCCGGGCTGTCTCCGGAGGTGGCCAGCCGGGTGTTCGACCCCTTCTTCACCACCAAGTCGCCCGGCCAGGGCACGGGCCTCGGACTGTTCGTGAGCGCGCAGGTGGTCCGCCGTCTCGGAGGCCGCCTGGAGTACGCCCGGACGGCCCCGGGGAGTCGCTTCCGGGTGTCCCTGCCGCGCACCCTGTCCCCTGAGCCAGCGGAACCGCAGAATGAATGAACGCATCTTGGTGGTCGACGACGAGACCGTGCTCCGGCGCAACCTGGTCCGATACCTCGAGCGCAGCGGTCACCAGGCCGACGGTGTGCGGACGGCCGAAGCAGCGCTCGAACGCTTCGAGTCCAACGAGTACGCCGTCGTGCTCACCGATCTCCGGATGCCGGGGATGGGGGGCGAGGCACTGGTGGGTCGGCTGGCGACCACCCGTCCAGACACCCGGGTCATCGTGATGACCGCCCACGCCACCGTCGACTCGGCCGTCGAGGCCCTCCGGCTGGGCGCCTGGGACTACCTCCTCAAGCCGCTGTCGCTCGACGCCGTCGAACGCAAGGTCTCCGCGCTGCTGCACATGCGGGCCCTCGAGGCGGAAAACAGCAGGCTGCGCCGACGCCTCCCCGAGCTACCGGGTGGTGTCGTGGCCGAGTCGCCAGGCATGAAGCGGGTGTTGTCGCTCGTGGCACGTGCGGCAGGCTCCCGGAGCACTGTTCTCATCCAAGGCGAGAGCGGCACCGGCAAGGAGCTCGTCGCCCACGCCCTGCACGAACAGGCCCCTTGGAGCGACAAGGAGTTCATCGCGGTGAACCTCGCCGCCCAGCCGCGAGACCTCGTCGACGCCACGCTGTTCGGGCACGAAAAGGGCGCCTTCACCGGAGCCGGCACCCGTCGAGATGGCGTCTTTCGCGCCGCGCGTGGGGGCACGGTGTTCCTCGACGAGCTGTCCGAGCTGCCCGCCGAGGTCCAGGTGAAGCTCCTGCGGGTGCTCGAGAACCGAGAGGTCATGCCGCTGGGTGCAGACCGCCCCGTGCCGGTGGACTTTCGCCTCGTCACCGCCACCAACCGGCCCCTCGATGCGTTGGTCGAGTCGGGTGCATTTCGCCAAGACCTGCTCTACCGGGTGGAAGTGCTCCGCATCGACATCCCGCCGCTGCGGGAACGCCGCGAAGACATCGGACCGTTGGTCCAGCGATTCGTCGCCCACCACGCCAACACAACCGGCCGGCGCCCGCCCACGGTCAGCAATGCAGCGATGCGTGCGCTGGAGCAATACGCCTGGCCCGGCAATGTGCGCGAGCTCTCCAATGCCATCGAACGGGCGGTCATCCTGGGCGAAGGAGACCGGATTGTCGAAGAAGACCTTCCCCTGCGTGGCCCCCGTCCGCCCTCCGACCGCCGGCTGAAGGCCGTCCTCGAAGACTGTGAGCGCCGCCACATCGCGCTGGTCCTCGACGACCTCGACGGAGACAAGCCCCGCACAGCCGAAGCTCTGGGCATCCACCTCGCCACCCTGTACCGGCGGATGGAGAAGCTCGGGCTGTCCTGACCCCCACCACACTCCGGGCCGGCACTGCACTTGCATACCGGCGCTTCCCTCCTTTGGGCCAACAAGCTCCGCCGGGGTGCTGCTGTGTCGAGATGCCTACTCCCGATTCTCCCAGTGTTCTGGTCCACTGTTGTGGGCTGCGCAACGTCCACCACACCCTCGTCGTCGGAGGTCCCGCCCCTCTCACGGGCGGGTGCGCCGCCCCCTGCGGTCGACACGGCTGCGCCCGCTCTGGAGCCCACCCGACCGTTGGTGGTTCGCGTGACCTTGGATGGCGAGCCGGTAGAGGGCGCCATCGTCACCCAGCCGGGAACCCGCGTCCGTCAGACCACCGGTGCAGACGGCTCTGCAACCCTCGACATCGACCTGCGCGAGAGCATCATCGGTGTGGTGGCCGCCCATTCCGAGGCGCGGACCACGGGCGATGAGTTCTGGACCGACCCACCCTGGGACGCCGGTCTCGACATCGAGCTGGAGCGCTTCGACGACTCGGACAACCCCCACTACATCTTCCAAGACCCCGGAACGCCCGAGCGCAGCGCCACCACCGACTACTGCTCGCACTGCCACGTCACCTTCGTGGCCGACTGGGTGGAGTCGGCCCACGAACAGTCCGCCCGCAATCCCGTGGTGCACGACCTGTACGCGGGCACCATCGCCGCCGCGGACTCCGCCGAGGCGTGCGACGACGCGGGTGGGCGGTGGCAGACGGGCATCGGCCCGGGCACAGGCGAGCCGGCCGACCGCTGCTACCTGGGGGTGGGCGCCTTGCCTGCGCTCAACGACAGCTGCGGCGACGACACCCCCTGCGACGGCACAGCGGAGAACACCGGCCAGTGCGCCTCCTGCCACGCACCCGGGATCGACGGTGCCCTCGCCGACCGCGACCTGCTCGAGGCCACCGGCATCGCCTATGAGCACGGGGTCCACTGCGACGTGTGCCACAAGATTGCCGCCGTGGACACGTCCGACCCGCGTCCGGGTGTGGGGGGGCGGGCCCGCGTCATCCGTCCCACAGAAGACAGCCCGAGCCCATCGCTTGGAGACTGGGCACCGCTCACCTTCGGTCCCTACGGGGACGTCGCGAATCCCCGCATGGGCGCCGTCCACAGCTCGCTCTATGCCACCGCCGACTACTGCGCAGGGTGCCACGAACACCACCAGGAGTCGCTCGTGCCGGGCACAACGGTCGACCGGAGCCGCTGGCCAGACGGTCGGTTCCCCGTCCAGACCACGTGGTCTGAGCTTCGCGATGGTCCGCTGGACCTCGATGTGCCGTGCCAGGCGTGCCACATGCCCCCCGACCCGGACGTTGGGAATGCGGCCGACCTGGGCAATGTCACCGAGGTCGAGGAGGGCATGGCGGGCGGCTGGTATCGAGAGCCGGGCTCGGTACGCCGGCACACCTGGTTCGGACCGCGGTCCGCAGAGCAGCGGATGCTCGACCTCGCAGCCACCATTGCCATCGAGCAGGAGGTGGATGGAGACGCCCTCACAGCGCACGTCACGGTCACCAACTCAGGCCCCGGCCACGCCATTCCCACCGGTGAGCCGCTCCGCCAGATCGTGATGCTGGTGGAAGCCACCTGTGGGTCGGAGGTGCTCTCGGTGACCGGAGGCCACGCTGTCCCCGACTTCGGTGGGGCGCGGGCTCGCAAGGACGCCTCTGGAGACTGGACATCGTGGCCGGGCGCCGCGGTGGGCGAGCGCATCCGGGTGGTCCGGCGCACCGGAGACTGGCTCGACACCCCGGGCACCGGACCATTCGGGGATGGCTCGTTTTCTCCAGCCGAGAAGGGCATGCCCGAAGAGGTGGTCGCCGGCGAAGCCACGATTGTGAGCGTGGGCGGCGGTGGACGGGTCTCGACCGACGTGCCGCTTCCACCCGGCGACGTCGCCTACCGGGTCGACCCCACAGTGGCGCTCCCCGAGGATGGGGACCCTGCCGGCACGTACGCAGGCGCCGCAGGCTTCGGCTTCGCCCGTGTGATGGTGGATGCCGAGGGGGGGCGCAACGTCCCGCACTTCATGGCGGTCGACGTTGCGAGCGACAACCGGCTGCCCCCCACGGCGTCCTGGACCTCCACCCACACCTTCCACACCACCTGTACCGCACCCACTGTTCGGGCACAGCTGGTCTATCGGTCCTTCCCCGTCGAGCTCGCCCGTGAGCGCGGCTGGCCGTCCACCGACCAGGTGATGGCGGAGGTGTCCCAATGACCCTCCGAACCTCGCTGCTCGCCGCGTTGTGTATGGCCTGCAGCACGCCCACGAAGAGCGACCGCACGCCCGCGCCAGACGACTCCGGCACAACGTCGCCCGACTCCGGCAGCCCGGGAACAACCGACGGCGACACCGATTCCCCCACCTGGAGCCAGCCGGAGCTCACCTTTCCGGAGGATGCAGCCAACCTGTCCGCCGAACCAGGCACCGTCGAGGTCGCGCTCACCGTCGACCCCATGGACTTCGAGATCGTCGACTGGCGGACCCGTCTCGTCATACCGGTCATCGGCCATGGCTACGACAGCAGCTACCCCGCCCCCACCCTGCGCGTGCAGGTGGGAGACGCCGTCCAGGTCACCGCCAGCAACAACCTCGCCGACCCCACCACCATCCACTGGCATGGCCTGGCGGTGCCGTTCGAGATGGACGGTGTGCCGTGGATGTTCGACCCAATCGCCCCCGGCGAGGCCTACACCTACGCGTTCACCGCCGACAAGCCGGGCACCTACTGGTACCACCCCCACTTCGACACCGAAGCCCAGGTGGACCGAGGCCTGTACGGCGGGTTTGTGGTCGAAGACCCGGACGACCCCGCCGTGGACCGAGACCTGGTGCTGTTGCTCGACGACTGGCGCGAGGACCAGTCCCTTCCCGTCGACGCCGACCACGTGCACGGGGCCCATGGTGCGGAGGGCGTGTGGACCGTCAACGGCCTGGTGCAGCCCCGGTTCGAGGTGATGGCAGGAGAGCGGCTGCGGCTGCGGCTGATCAACACGAGCAACCAGGGCTACATCTGGTTGTCGGGCGGTGCGTCGGGGCTGCACGTGGTTGGGCGCGACCAGGGGCTCCTCCCGGAACCCGAGCAGGTCGACCGCGAGCTCATGGCGCCCGGCGACCGGGTGGAGCTGCTCTGGACGCCGGGCACCGACACTCCGCTGCCCGCCCTGCTGGACATCCCCTACTCCCTCCATGGCGGCGAGGCGCTCGGCGAGTCGACCCCGCTCGTCGATGTGGAGCTGGTGGGGACCGCCCCGTCCGCGCTGGCAGATGACTGGCCGAGCAGTCCCCGCGCCGCCACCCCCGACGACACCCCGCCGGCCTTCGTCTACACCTTCCAGGGCAGCGCCCACACCGACGACTGGATGATCAACGGCGAGCGCTTTCCCGATGTCACGGTGAAGCAGGTGCCTGTGGACGAACCGGTGGTGTTCGAGGTCCGAAACCTGTCGGCGACGGAGCACCCGTTCCACCTGCACGGACTCCACATGGAGCTGCTGAGTCGCAACGGCGTGGCGCCCGACCAATACGCCGACGTCGACACGGTCAACCTCGGTCTCTACGAGACCATCCGGCTGCGCACCACGGCCCACAACCCGGGCACCTGGATGGCCCACTGCCACATCCTGCCGCACGGAGATGGAGGCATGATGACGGTCTTGGAGGTGGTAGAGTAGCTGCGCACACCTACGGGAGGGCGTCGCCACCTCCCTCCAGGCGATTGGAGGTGAGCTCGACAGGGGTGCACGTCGGGGCGATCCGATCACCTATCCGGAGGGGACACCTTCATTGGTGCATACGAAGACCCATCCCCTGGTGATGGGGCCCTCTCTCGGCCTGGCGGGTGCGACCTCGAACCCATCGCGCTGGAGGCGGCGGACGACCTGGCTCACGTTCAGGCACGCACTGTAGTAGCAATACCTATACCGAGGCCAGGGACCCACGTGCAATGCGGCGAGTGACTCGACGCGTTCAAAGAGGTCGCCAATCGTCTGGGCCCCACTTCCACCCGCACAGCCTCGCGCAGGGTCGAGACCGTGGAACATAGAGGTCTTCACGAGCTTGAAGGTCATCGGCATCGACGGGAGCACTCCACCGGGTTCAGGTAGATCTGATTGTGTGCGCGCACACACGTCGACAAAACTCGAATGCAAGGTGCGTGCCCGAGTCCACGTCAGCTCTCGGGCAGCTCGAGTCCCCCCCGTCGCCCCAGATGCCCCCCCCACGAACGACAGCCCCCCGCCAGCCGAAGCCAGCGGGGGGACAGTGCACACAGGCTAGTCAAGCGACTCAGTAGCGGTAGTAGTGAAAACGTGCCACTATTCATCGAAGTTTTCGACAATACCGTACACAGCAAATAGGTCCAGATGACCCCGAAACGGTCCCCAAATGTGTACACTTCGGAGCATTGATGCCACCCACTCCAGACCCGGTCCACCTGACATTGGGGTCGCGGACCCTCGCGTCGGCGTACCCCCATCGCCCTCCGGGCAAGCGTTCGCCACACTGGAGCTGGAGGCTGGCCTACAAGTGCCCAAGAACCGGCAAGCGAACCTTCAAGAGCCTGGGGCGACTCGCTCCCGCGGACGTCCCTGACCGGATGCTCTCCGTGTACGAAGGCATCGATCCGGAAGCCATGGTGACAGACAACACAGGGCTGAAGACGGTGGCTGATTTGCTCCGAGCATGGTTCGGGAGCCTGGAGGCACGGAGCGAAGCGGCAGCACTCAGTCCACACACCATGAGTGGCTACAAACGAAACGCCATCTACATCCGAGACCTCCTCGGTGATGTGCCCCTGAAGGCGCTGCGCCAAAGTCACTTCGAAGAGTTTCGAGACCGGATGGTCGACCCTTCCTACAGACGGTCCCGAGAAGCCAGCCAAGCGGGTCACAGGCCTTTTGGGCCACCTGCAAAGGGCAAGGGATACGGGGTCACCACGATCAACCACGCCCTCGTCATCCTTACCCTGGTTCTCTCTTGGGGGCAGCAACGGGGACTGGGAGCGATTCCCAGTCGACTGCAGCCCCGCAAGGCACAGATCAAGGTGAAGCGGGGGCAAGAGAGCAAGGTACGCCGATACGCCGACTACACTCCAACCGATGCCGAGATCGAGGCGTTCCACAACCAGTGCCGTCGAAAGGCCGGAAGTGTGCGGCTGTTCACGTTGTTGGCGTGGCGCACAGGAGGACGGGCCGGGGAGATCGGCAGACTCAGGTGGTCGGACATCATCGAGGCCCGCGACGGTCACTATGTGCGTCTGGAGGGCAAGACCGGGGTGCGAAGGGTGGCCATTTCGCCCGACGTCGCCGAGGAAATTCTGGGGTACCGCCGCACCTCGGATGGAGACAACGATGCGCTATTTGCGCCGACCTATGGGCGTAGGGCCGCTCGGTACATGAAACAGGCTTTGAAGACACAGGGCGTTCCGACGGAGCGCCAGTGGACGCCGCATGGGATTCGTCGGCGATGGTGCCTCTCGTTGTTGGAGGCGGGAGTCCCAGTGTCTGTCTATGCGGACCAAGCGGGGCACTCTCCGCAGGTGGCACTCGAGCACTACGCCCGGATTTCAGACCACGACCGTCGCGCGGCGGCAGTTCGAGTAGAGGCTCACGAGGACATACACGGATGGCTCGGGGATCATGGAATGACTGTGGCTGAGGCGATTGAGATTCTGAACGAGCATTTGATGCGAAAGCGACAGAACTGAGCGCACTTGCGAGTGGTTGGGGAAGAATTGGGGTGCGGATGAGGTGATTGACCGCAGCGCGAGCCTCTTCAAGGGTCCGCCCTCCCTCCTCACCATGCCATGGTCAAGAATCGACGGCTTCCTTCGGGAGCTCTTGCTTAGCAGGTGGTCCGGCAATTCAGGGGAGGGTCAAAGGTGGCGGCGCGGGGTACCGGGCGCGAGAGGATTGGCGCGGGGGGGCGGGGATGAGATGCGGGGGCGACGAGCCGCCGAGCCCTGGGGCCCAGGTACGTTCAGCATGCTCTCCCACGGACCCTCCAGGCTGGACGCGGTTTCTCTCGCCCGCCCGGCCTGGGGCAGCGCGCGCGTGTTCCCCGACAAGGAGCGCGCCGTTCTGTCCAGGGCAGCCGGGACGGGACGGTTCGCGTCGGCTGAGGTCAGCCGCGGCCGGAGCGACGCAGCAACGTCGGCGCCTCGCACGCCATGCGGACCTCGAGGACGGTCGCGAGCGGGACCCCGCCCTCCATCACCCGCACGAGGTCGGCGTGGGACAGCGGGATCCATGCGCCTAGCCACCCCGCCGGCCGCGGTGGCACCACACAGTCCGCATTGAGGGGAGCCACCACAATCGACTGGGCGCGATCGTCCACCCACCGCCCTATATCGACGGAGGCCTCGGCTGCGATCGCGAACACCACCTCATGTCCGTCGATCTCGAAGGCCAGCCGGCCTCCCCCACTGGGGCTGGGAACCCCTGTTCCGACGTTCATCTCGACCAGGTCCGCCATCAGCTCCATGAGCGTGCGCTCACGCTGCGCGTCGGTCAGACCCGGGAAGTCCAGCGCTCTGAATGCGGCCGACACCTCGCGGTAGCGTGTCCACCCGCCCTCGGGTCGGCGCTTCGGGCGCGCGTCGCGGCGTCCTCCGCGCGCCATCCGCCACTCCAACCGCACCTCCCGCCACCACCGAAAGGACCGGTCAGCGAATCGCGCTGCCTTGTCGAGGTGGTCGTCGGCTGCTAAGAGGGCTTCGGGTCCACCCTCGTGGCGGACAAGCAGTCGCGCTAGGTTGGTGTGCGCGACGGCGTTGCGAGGCTGGATCCGGATGGCGAGCTCGTAGCATCGCCGAGCCGCGTCTCGGTCCCCGACGTTTCGGGCGAAGTAGGTTCCGATCGCGTTCCAGACCGCTGAGTCGTTGATGCCGAGCTTCCAGGCGGTTCCCAGGTGGCTGTGGTCGTCACGGATGCCGGCCATGACCGCATCGACCGCGTCGGACCACGACGCACCGGGCTCCGGCGTCCCAATCTGCGCGATGGTGCGGTGCGACTGGTCGATGAAGCCGAGCTCCGCTTCGAGCCGGGCCAGCCCGACGAAGTGCCGGGCCGTACCTGCGCCGCACTCGATCGCGGTCCTGACGAGCTTGTAGGCCCGCGTGAGCTGGTCGGTCACGAGGTCGGGCGCGTAGTCGTTCGCCGCGAGCTGGACGGCAGGCTCCGCTGCGTGGACCGACTCGGCCCAGAGGCGCCGGAGGTTGGTCTCCTCGGACTGGTAGTCCCAAAACGTCGCCAGCGCGTGGAGGGGCCGAGAGGTCTGGCGGTAGAACCGCGCCAGAACGAGCTTGCAGACCGCCCCACCGGACGCGGCCGCTGCGGCGAGGGCCCGCTCGGCGCGATTCAACGCGTCGAAATATTGCCGCTCCGTGGGCAGGCGGCGGGCGAGGGACCAGTAGCCCTGCCCGAGCTCCAGCCTCGCGAAGGGATTGTGGGGCGACAGCACGAGCACCTGCTGCGCAGCGTCGACGGCCTCCTGCGCCCTCCGCGCGCGCAGCTCCTCGCGGCGCCTTCGATCCGTCTCGTCGTGCGCTTCGATCATCGCCTTCGCCCGGAGCACCGAGGCCCGCTGCAGAAGCAGTCGGGCTTGTTCGTGTCTGGAGGCACAGTTCTTCTCTGCGCTGCGGAGTCGTCGCAGGCTCAGAGCGAAACGGCGAGCGTTCTCCCGGTGCGTGACTCTCACCCAGGGGTCGTAGAACGCATCGACGACTCGGTTGGCGTACTGTTCAGCGAGCTGCGGGTGGGTCCCTCCGAGCCGCGTTCCGGCTCGCTCGATGAGCGCTATCGCTTCTTCGCGCCAGGCGGTGCGCTCCTGCTCCCGCGCCGAGAGCAGAGCGAGCTCTCTGGCTGCCGCGGAGCCGATCAGCGCATGCGGAGCGGGGTCGGAGCGCGACTCCACCCGCTCGCGGCACCGCGCGACGACGGCCTCCAGCAGGCGCCGAGCCTCGGGCTCGCTCTCGGTGCGCTGCGCGATGCGCAAGTCCTCTCGGTCCGCGCCGGCGTCGGCTCCGGCCACCTTCTCTGCAAAGGCGAGCCCGTAGGAATCTCCGCTGATTCGGAACACCAACTTGGTGAAGGCTTCCTGCCCCGCGGGCGACTGGGGGGCGCTGAGGTCGAGCGAGTACAGGGTCGCGAGGCGCTGTGGCACCGACGTCGCTCGGCTGCCCTTTCCCACGACCGGGATCCCCTTGTTGCACTTCCCTCTCAGGAAGACCTCGTCGAAGAGGCCCGACACCTCGAACCCTGGCCCGGTCGAGGAGCCCCCGCCCTCCATCGCGGCCACCTTGGCCTTGTACGCGGGCGTGCAGTAGGCGATAACGAAGTCTGCGTCGCGAATCTCGTCACGCATGAACCCGAAAACGTCCATCCCTGCGTCGAGGTCCTTCACGTCCCACCGCGTGTCGATGCCCTCGGCTTCGAGTCGGTCTGCCAAGCGTGCCACCGCGCGCGTCGTCGTCCCGTCGTCTCGGGCGAATGAGATGAGCACACGTGGGCGAAGCGGGGAGTCGGCCATCTTGGTCCTCGATCCTATGGGATTTCGATGCGTACCCATCCGGCGTGTCTTGCGGGCCACCCTCGACCTCTACCACGCCCCTCCCCGCAGCTGACTGGAGAGGTGCAAGGAGGGTCAGGCACCGGGCGCAGATCTGGGACTTTCGATCGGGACTGGGACATCGCGGCTCACTGATATGAGTCGCCCTCGACAGTAGTTTCCGAGGGAGGAAGTGTCTTACCTTCATTGGCGCGGAGGGGCTCAGAATGCAGGTCCAATGGGAACCAAGGCGCTGTGGCGTCTGGAGCGGTAGGCAAACGGGTGCCGGAGGCCCGCAGAAGGGCTTACTTCCCACGAATCACTTGTCCCAGCGCACCGCCCCCGCCGGGCGACAGCTCGGTCGCTTGCTCCTTTCGGGGACCGGCACCCAGCGCCGCCCGGATGCTTGTGAAGCCCTACTCGCCCGGGGCCTCGGTCGACGGCCGTGGCTTGGCCCACCACTGCGCCGCAGCCAGCACCACGAACACCACCGCATAGAACAGCCGGAGCGACGGCGGCCAGTGCGCATCGGCGGTGTTGAACCACGGGCGGCCGTAGACGAGCACGAAGGCCAGCCGGGCCACGATGAACAGACGGCCGGCCCCCCACCGCCAGGCCGGGCCGCGCATGCCCAGCAGCACTGCGGCCACCACGTGCAGCACCGGCCACCACAGGTTGCCCACGAACAGGAAGCGCACGATGCCTTCCGGGGCTGCGCTCAGCGCCTTGTCGCCGAAGAGGAAGCCGAAGAACAGGCCGGCCTCCATCGACCAGATCGACGTCGGAACCGTATCCATCGAGACCTGGTGCTTCTGTGACCAGTGCGCCTTATCGGACCGCGTCGACACGAGCGGCAGCTGACACAGACCCACTGGCTGAGGTGGCGGCTTGCAGGTTGAGCAGTTCATCAGCCTCGCGATGTCCGGCTGCGTCCTCGACGAGAACCCCAGCGCCAACCAAGACATTGTGCGTACCTTCATCTCCGTTGCGCTCTGCCGCGCGACGGAGAGCTGGAGAGGACGGTGAATCGGTCAGTCCATCCTCGGCACTCGGCACAGGACGTGCTTGCCACCTTCAGGCCCTCACCTGGCACCGATGCTGGCACCACGCACACGCAGCCCTTCGTGCATTGCTGCCATCGCCCGCACGCCTCGATGCGTTCCAACTACAGCGACTCCGCGGCGAGGCCAACAAGAAGCGGGAATGCACACTTATGAGCTTGACGGACGCCTCTATCTGACCATCATCCGCATGCTCTCGCCCTTGTCCGATCACAGATGTCCTTCGTCTGAGGGTCGGTGTTCGACTTCCGGTTGCACTCGGCTTCGTGCTTCGTGCCAGGCGGGAGATCGCTACGCAAACGCAAACGAGCCGGAGCCAAATCGCTGAGCGGAACGTGGCCCTTCCAAGATACGGTGTCCGACGAGTTCGGTCGTCTGGGAGCGAACGGGCTGACCGCTGCATTGGTCCTTGGCCTCGCCCTCGCGAAAAGCGCCGAACTGAGCACCACAACCAATCCGCAGCCCGCAACGGATGGGGGGGCTCGACTCGACGGATTTTTTGGTCGGGTGGGGCCGCAGGAAACGGGGGACGCGATGGTCACGGGGCTTGCGTTGGCTCACCGGCCGCTGTGAACGGCGGGCCCAAAGATGCCTATGGCACGACGGATGGGTTGTGGTGTGGGCGCGGCCCCACGCGGTCTTTGAATCGGAGAAGTGCCGGCCATGCCGGTGCGAGCAGGGATCGGGTGGTGGGGTTCAGGCCGTCTGCTTCCCACCACGGAATTCGCCGGAGGCCGTCTTGAGGGTGTCGTTGTTCATGCTCCCGCAAGATACGGTCGAGCACCCACCACAGTTCTTGGATGTCGCCGTCGTCGAAGGAGTCGGGCCCGAGGAGCCGCTCTACGGACCGCACGAGTAGTTCGGGGCGGTGTTGGCTCAGGGCTTGATGCAGCCCGGCCGCGAGCGAAGCTTTCGCGGTGGGCAGAGGCATGCCCTGGGGGTAGGCGGCGTCCAGTACGTGCTCCAGGGCGGCATCGATCGGTCGGTCTTCCAGAATGGCGAGCTGGGTGCGGCCCCACACGGAGGCCTGGACCTCGGGCTGTGCGCTGCGTGCGTAGGCATCGCGGGCGCACCGGCGGTGGTGTGCGGCTTTGGTTTGGCGGGCCACCATCCCGACCCCTTCTCCGCTGGGGCGCGGTTCGGCGGTGGTCTGCAGCAGTTCGGACAAACGGAGGTGGGCGTCTCCCAACAGCATCTGCAGCCGGGCGCGCCACAACTTGAGATGGAGCGTCTGAATCGCGGCGCGGGCGCGGTCGGAACGTTCGAGGATACGTTCGTGTTCCAGGTTGGTGCGGGTGGGGGAGGGCGCCATGGGCGGGGGCGTGTTCAACTCGGCGCGAAGACTGTGGATGACGTGAGAGAGGCGATCTTCCACTCGGGCCACTACCACGGAAAGTGATTCTCGACCGATCGGGGCGCCGTCGTTGTTGTGCAAGGGCTGTTCCCAGCACCCGCCGGGGGCTCGGGCCACGCGACACAACAGCTCGTCGGCCCACATAAGGGCGGTACTCCACGCAAGCTCTCGGCGGTCTTGGCGGAGCTTTGGAAGCAAGGCTTCGAACCGGGTGGGGAGGTTCGAGTAGGCAGCCAGGCTGGCCCAATCGAACCGTGCGCCCCCGGCGCTGTACACCGCACGTCGGGCCTCGTTCAGGGCGAGTCGAGGATCTTCGCCGGGCAAGATGGACTGATAGAAGCGGTGGGTGAAGGTGACCGATGCCCGATGTTCGAGGGGAAACTGGCTCACCACCACGAATGGAATGCCACTGCGGTGAAGCGCGTGTCCTAGGCTTCCACTCGGCTCGATCACATCGACTGTCCGGCCACTTTCGCATGTGCACACCGTGACGAGATCGGGTGGCGTCTTCGAACCGATGAGGGCTTCGGCCAGCTTTTCGCCGGACGCGACCGTGCTCGATTGGATGCCGGAGGTGGGATCCGGGTCCAGTACCACGCCGAAGGACGGTCCGTGGGGGGTGTCGATCGCTCGACCATGGGCCAGGATGTGAATGTGGGTGTACCGGCCCGTTCGGATGGTGTGGCGGAGGGTGGCCAGGCTCGCGTTGGACAGGATTCGGAGGGTTTCGCCCACCCGAGGGAGCGTGGTGAAGGGACGGGGAGGAAGAATGCGGTCCATCGCCTTTCGCAGGGCATGGAGGTGGGCTTGGGCGGGAACCGGACCGCCGGCGGCCGACACGACGAACAGAACACGTGGTGAGCGGGCCGGAGTCGAGTCGCCGGCGATCCCCTGTCGGACCTTCCGAGTGAGGATGATCCGTTGGGCGGGATCCACCAACAGGGGTGGGGCATCGGGCCTGGCTGTGTCCATCGCCAGTTCGAGCGGAAGCACCCCCAGCTCTCTCGGATTGATCACGAACCGTAGCTCGAGCCAATCGGTGTCCCGCCGCTGCGGCAACGGCAGCTTGTGGAGCAGTCCGCCAATCAGGTCCTGGAGGGCAACGTGCGATGCCAACGGCTGCACCGACTCACCCTCCGCGGCTCGCCGAAGGGAGGCCAGGTGGTGCTTGAGGAGGCGATGCTCCATCTCGAAGTGATGGGTGATGGGGGGATGGTCTCCCACCAACACCGTGTAGGGCATCATGGGAGAAAGGAGCTGGTTGTGGGGAGGGCCTGGGCGGACCAGCTCGATGTCGAGGGTGTGGATGCGGGTCATGGGGTCACCTCAGAGCCGCTCGGGCCATTGCCGGGCACGATGGTCGCCGTTGGGTTCGTAGAGCCAGGCGCGAGTTTGGCCGTCGATGACGCGTACGCAAGCCACTGTGGGGTAGAGACCCACCGCTCGGCGGGATAGTTCTTCGGGACCTCGAACGAGCTGCACCTCGAGCAACTCGGCAAGATTCTGCGCGCAGGACAAGCGGCGGCGGGTTTCTTCGAAGCTTTGCTTGTGAAGGTCGCGGGGCTCGAGAATGGACAGCGGAATCCACGTGCCGGTGTTGAGGTATTCGAAGTCGGGGTGTCGGATGTGTCGGCGAAAGTGCGTGTGTCCGGCGATGAGGATGTCAGATTCCAGATTCTGTTCGCGGGCCCACTGCCACACCATGTCGGCTTCGTTCAGGTCGGCGGTGGGGTCTCGGGTGGCCGCGCGATGGGCGGCGAAGCGGCCGGGTCCCAGAAGCGCCAGCTCGTGGGATGTCTCCACCATTGCTTCGGGCGGCAGGTCCAGGTTGGCTTCGGTGACGTGGAGCAGCGTCCGAGGACCGGGAAGGGTGCCGGGAATCGAAGGGGATGCATCCCCGAGAAGTTCGGGCGGACCGTTGGGGCCGGCGACCTCCGAATAGTTGGAGCGCCGAAGGGGCAGCCAGTCACGTGCGGTTGCGAGGGCGACGCGAGCGCCCGAAAAGGTGGTGAACACCCGCGCTGCTTCCTTGGGAACCATCTCCCACGCCAAGGCGAAGGCCACCTCGAACTCGGGTTTCAGCACGTCGATGAGCGGAAACGACGCCCGCAGCGGACGCACGAAGTCCACCACCAGGCGGCTTCCGGCGGATGGGGAAACGCTGCCGGACACGACCCCAGGCTCGCCGAGCTTGTGAAGGGCCGCGCTGTCCACGATGTTGGACGAGTCTGCGACATCGCCGTGGATGCACCCCACCCGCTTGTCTCCAACCCGACACACGTACCCGAGTCCGCAGGTTCGGATGGTGAGTTGTCCCTTGCAGTCTTCTGGGGTGAGGAGTCTACGAAGGGTTTCGGTGGCCGCAGGCCAAGCGAGCTCGGGGTCGTGGTTGCCAGCGACAATCACCAAGTGGCGATGGGCGTTCGTCAAGAAGCCCATCAGTGCCTGCACCACTTCCGGATGTCCGGCGAGAATTCGTTCGAGGGCCCGCGCGGACTTCGTTTGATCCGACTCGAACGCCGGGCTGCCGGGCACGGCCAGAAAGTCTACCACATCGCCGTTCAACACGAGCGTGACATGCCCGTCGAGATGGCTGAGGTGGGCAACCTCCGCGGCGAAGAGGGTGTCTTGTCGAAACAGTCGATCTTCGGCGGCCCCCCCACACAGATGGAGGTCGCTCATCACGAACAACCAGTCGGTGGTGTCCAGTGCGCCAGACGACCGTGCAGCATTTTCCATGTGGAACTCCCGAGCCCGGCAAACGGTAGCACGGGGGTCGGTGGGGATGGTGGGCCTCGACTGGGGGGGGTCAAATTGACGGAATCGGGTCAGAACGAACGCGGTGGCCTTTTGGTAGCGTGCGCGACTAGGCTCAGGCCCGCTTGGATGCGCGGGCGGAAGACACGGGGGACCGTTCGATGCAGCACACCGAAAAGATTCCGCAGGTGTTTTTGTCCCATCGGTGGCAAGACGGGCGGAAACACCCTGACGTGCGCGACCTCGAAGGGCAGCTGCGCAACCATCGAATCCCAGTGCAGATCGACGATGCCTACCTGGCCAACGGTGGAGGGGATGAGAATTGGTGGGCGTGGATGGCGCACGAAGTGGCCCAGTCGCAGATTGTGGTGGCGGCATTCACGCGCGAATACCTCGAGTTGTTCCGCGCGCTGTTGGGGCCAACAAACCCCGAAGGCCCCCAACTGGCCCACACGGGCGCCCAGTTCGAGATGGGCATCCTGGGCAATCGCTTGGCGATGCAAGGACCTTCGGCCGTTTTCTTCGTGTTGCTCGAAGATGTGCGGCGCGACGAGCTTCCGATGGCGTTTCGCGGGTTGCAGAACGTATGTGCCTGGCACGAGACCAAAGACCGCCAGAATTTCCTCAAGCGGATGCGCGCCGCATTTCGGGCTTCGGCTGCAACGGTCAGCTCCGTCGGCGGACTGCACGAGGAAGCTAAGAATCTGCGCGAAGATGTATTGGATCTTAGCCACGACCTCGTGATCTCGGGACCACCGGGGAGTGGCAGCCGCACGCTTCTTTGGGAAACCCTCGCCGGCTGGCGGCGCCCCGACGACTCGGCCGATGGGGAAGCCGACGACGGCGCAGACGCCCCCTGTATGGTTCATGGAACGAACGGTGCGTATTTGGTTGCGGCACGGTGGGAGGATTTGAGTGTCGAGGAGCAGACCAGATTGCTCCAACAGGCCGCTGAGTCCGAATGTGGGTTGGCGCTCACCGCACTGGACGGAGCCCGATGTGTCGAGGAGCTCCAAGCGCAGGGGCGAACGGTCAGACTCCGTCGCCGGGGCACGCCCACCGTGGCGCTGGTCGAAGACATCATGCGCCAGCTCGACATGTACCCCACGGCCGAGACCGTCCGCATCGTGTTCAAGGCTACGGGCGGCTACCCCGGCGTGCTCAAAAACGAGTGGCGGCGGCGGTGGGAGTCCAACGCCACACCGCAGCAGCACGAACGGTGGAACTGGAAGCCCCATCGGTGGCAGGCCACCAAAGACTGGCTCAAGGCGATTAATCGCGCGTATAGGAAGAAGGGAGCAGTTCCGTCGGAGTATGAAAGCCTAATAGAGCAGTCGCGCCTGGCAATGCAGGCTTCGCCGGGTCTCTTGTTGCCCGAGGGGGTGCCGGCCGACCGAAGCCTCGGGCGGTGGGCCGACATTCCCACGACTCGAAATCCCTCCTTGTATGGCAGCCGAACGGGAAACCAACGCCCCAATGACATCAATGAAGTGGTCGACCATCTTCGCGATGAGCGGGACCTCTACATCGTCGGCCCACCGGGGTCGGGTCGGAGCAGCGCCCTTCGCGCGGTCCTGGCCAAGTGCCAGGACAGGTTCGATCTATATGAGTCCAAGTACGGACTGGAGTTCGTGGATTGTGGTGCAACGGTGCGCGCCGTGCCCGGACTGCCCCCGGTGTTCTGGTCTGCCGACCTTCGCAAGGCGGGTCCCCGATGGGGAGCGGCGCTGCTGGACGCGTTGAATACGGCTGGCGAACGTGGGGTGGCGTTGACCCGGGAGGCATTGCAGTCCGTTCCCTCCCCCTCGGATGGTCCAGCCATCCTCTTTCTCGACCATCTACCCGATGTGCAGGCGCTCTATCGGCTGTTGCGCGCGCGCAACGTGCCCAACGCGTCCAAAGCGCTCAACATCCGATTCTGTGTCACGGTGGAGGGAAGTTGGGTCGGGACCCCCGAATTCACGAGCCTGGTGCTCAGAAACCCCAGTGAGGTGTGGGAGCCCGGCCGGATTTCGCTGCCCTCTGAGGAGGAGTGGAATGCCCTTGGCTTCGACCACCAACCCTACCTCGACGCAAACGAGGAACAGACCCTGGACGAAGTGGCCGGGGCCAGTTCTTTGTTGGTGGTGGAAGCGATCGACGAATTGGTGGAGGGTCGGAAGCGAAAGGCCGGCGCACCGGGCGAAGGGGGCGTGAACCGATCTGAGTTCGTGGCGGCGGTGTGCAATCGAGCGGCAGTGAAGGATTGGTTCCAGCGAATTCGTTCTCCGTTGGTGAGACCCGCCGGCGGACTCGGAGTGCGCGCCGTGAGCCGCCGGGTGCTGGATGGCGAAGAGTTGCCGTCCAACCACTACTTCACGCAGGTGGCTCGGCTGAGCAATGGTCTGCTCGTGGTCGACGAAGGCCACCTTGCATTCAGCAGTCTTGTCTTGAAGCAGTTCGTGACCGAAGACCGCCCGTTCGTGCTTCGGGACGACCTGCCCGAGGAGCTCGTGGCGCGGTTCAGGTTGTGGATGCGCGAAGCACAACATCGACGCCGGGAAAACAGAAGCGGGTCAAGCAGCTACTTCGGGTCGCTCGTGTCGTCGAAAGAGAACCTTTTGCGAACGAGGACTGAGTTTCGGACATGGGAGCGTTGGCTCGAGCGTTGTGCCCCCTATGTCTCTCGCTACGAGACAGACTATTTGACGATTTCGAGGTCAGCGAAAGTAATCTCGCAGACAAGTTTGCGCTGGGCGGTATTAGGATTCGGTGGCGTTTTGGCGGTATTGGCGATCATCGGGTTGGTCGGCACTAAGATGAGACAAGACAGGTTGGAAGTACAGAAAAAACAACTCTTGGCAAGCAAAAGGGAAGTGGCATACAGTCTGGAAATGCTCAAACGGGATCGCAAAGTCTCGATTCTCACGGAGTATTTCGAAGGGTCCAATGCTGTAGACGTTTCGGTTGATGCTCACGATTCGGACTATGGACTGGTGGAACGAGATAGCGAGATTGAACAGGTGGAGTCGCGGTTTCGCCAGAAGATCAAGTCGGAGATTTGGGCTGTCCCAGACAGCGAATTGGGGCTTCAATTGGTCCCGGCGGGCGCCTATGTATGGGGGTACGGTAGGGAAATCGGGCGACTTGAACGGTCAGACCCTGGGACTGACCATTTTCGTCGGGAGGCGATTCGGGTCCCGGATATTGTAGACTCATTTCCTCAGGTCATCGTAAAAATCGATGCTTTCGTGATGATGCAGCATGAGGTGACGCAGGCTCAATGGCGTGATGCAGCTCTAACGATACAACAAGGCGTCGGAGTGAGGAGGCCAGACGTCTACCCTCGGAACCCCGAAGTGGTTGGCTCCCTAACGGCCGAAGCGGCGTTTTCGTCCGAAACGGAGGCGGAGAGCGATCAAATGCCGATGGAACGAGTTCCGTTCTGTCTCGCAGCCGAGTTCGCCAACTACCACTCCGACAAAGAAACCCTTGAGAAAATCTACGACATCAAGTGGTTCAACCTGGACTCGAAGCACGCCACGTGCTCCGTAGCGGTGCGGCACCATGAGGAGTCTGACAAAGCGTCCGGCTACCGCCTGCCCACGGAACAAGAATTCGAGTATGCCGCTCGTGCGGGCCTTCATCCCGACGCGTTGTCCGCCCAGTTTCGGGTTTCGGCCGTCGAGCCAAAGGGCGACCGCGAAGAGGCGGATCGGGGGGGTACCACAAGGCCCGTGTGCTCGTGCGGCCAGGGCGGACGCGCGAACGTAGATGAAGCGTGGTGTCCCGAAGCGGCAGCCGACCCAGGCTCAAAGGCCGCCGAGGCCCTCCACAATCCGTGGGGATTCTGCGACCTGCTGGGCAACGTCTGGGAAATGACCACCACCAAGTACACCGTGGACCCACTCCGCTCCCCCGTTCAGCCCATGGATGTCACGGTGTCGGGAACGATCGGTCCGTCGGACTTCATCACGCTCCGGGGGGGAAGCTGGTTTTGGTCCGCCGAAGAAACGCCGCTATGGTTGCGGTACCCTCGACTTCCTGCGGAGCGGTGGTCGGGCCAGGGGTTCCGGTTGGTTCGGGCCCCGTTCGATACGGAACTGGCGCAGCTTGCGCCCGAGGAACGGCCTCCCCCTGTTGACTGAACCACCCGCACCGATCCTGATCAACCACCTTGCGCCGCCGAGAACGGGGTCGACTGCGGTGGCGATGCAGATTTGGGCGCGGGCGAAGGAAGTGCGGTCGGTCATCCACGAACCGTCCGCCCATCGCGGTTTGTGGGGGGTGGGGTGGTCTAGCGTCGAGGCGCGGATTCGGGCAGCCACGGAAGCCCATCGGCCTGAGCTGGGTCGCGCCGCCTACTTCACCAAGCAGATCAGCTTTCATGTGGGCACGGTCACCGAAGGCCCGCGGTGGGCGCGGCGCTGTGCCCATCACGTGTTGTCCGTTCGCAACCCGCTGTATGCCATCGAGTCGTATCTCCTCGCCATCGGCTCCCTGGCGCAGCCCCGTCCCTTGGCTCGTGCCTCGTTGGCCACCCTGGATTCCCACGCCATCGATGCCTTCGTGCAGGCCGGGCTGTATTGCGTCCGAGATCCCGAGTGGCGGCAGGAGCATTGGCGGGCGGGTCGCGGTGGGGCGGCACCTTCCTTGTCGTTTCGCGCAAGGCACCTGAACCATCCGTGGAACACGCTGCCGCTTCGCCTCCGGGAGTCGGTGGATCTGGGGGTGCGCCTCGGTTGGTCCAAGCTCGGGCAACACGCCGCGCACCTGCAGTCCCTGCAACGCCGTGTCGTGGTGGTGGACTTCACGCCACTGCGTTTCGTGAATGGGGGGAGCATAGACCCTCTCTTGAGCTTGCTCAGACTCACCCCGTTGGCCGAATGGCGCGACACGCCCATCGACCTCGGGGACTGGAAGCGGCGGCCAGAGGTCGACGCCTTTTTTTCGGGCACCATCGGCCGGCAGGAGGTCTCTCCTCCAAAGCGTCGGCCTTTGCCGGTGGAAGGGTTGCCCCCGTCCATCCACGCCCAGGTGCAGACCGCACTCGACATCCATGTCCGACTCGTACGGGCCGCGGCCCGCACGGGCACCCTGTTTCCGGACCTGTCCACGGTGCGCCACCTTCTGCCGCGTATGGCGCGTGTGGATCCGGTCTCGAGCCACGTGTACCAACAGCTGCTCGTCGAACGGGGAGATTCGGTTCCGCGCCTCCCGTCCACCGCCCGGTCCTACCTCCGGGACTATCCCAAAACCGTGGCGATGCTGGACAACGCACTCGGTCGGCCGTAGGCACGATGGGAACGGCGTTTGCCAGGGTCGTCCGTCTACAGAATCCCGAGCCAGGAAGACCACCAGGGGCACGATTCTTGGCGGGGCAGTGCCACAGGGCCGGACAGGTGAACGACGCATCGGTGGTGATGGCGAACCATGCCCGTGTGCTGGCGTCGCTGTGTAACCATCCGCGACACCGGGAACCCGGTTGCTTGATGCTGGGCGCTACGCGGCGCGGTCGACCGACCGCCTTCGGCAGACCATGGGTGATGTTTTCTGGTGCTCAACCGAGCTGTACTCGCTGGGTTCCCGGGTGTTCGGACAGCCAGGTCAGGTGGGCCTGGACATCGACACTACACTTCTAGGCCGTCCGGACAACTCCACGAAGAATGCCGATGGGCGCCAGTGACGCTGCCGGCAAACAGGGACGCGGACAGCAGCTTCGCGTGCCGCTGGAACGCCTCGGCGAGTGCCGCTGCCCGCCGGATGAGGGAAACCAGCGTGCCCATCGACAAGTTGACGTCCTACGAGGCCAGATGGGTGCGGACTCGATCCATCGGGACCAGCAACACGAACTCCTTGGTGACCGGCCACGCCAGGGACGCGCAGTCGAACATGGCTCGCAGAACCGGCATCGGAGGCATCTGGGCCGTGGTGCAGGTGCTGAGACTTCGAGGCCTCAGAATGGAGGCCATCGAGATGTGATCGATGATGAGCCCGATCCACACCACCGCCAAAAAACGAAGACCAAATCCGCATTGCGTGACCTCCCCTCAACTCGAGCGGAGGCACCATGCACAGCAACCCGTCCCACCCATCCATCAAGCCCGACGTCCTGGCACGAGAATGGACCCTCGCACGGGGCTTTCTGCACCGCCACGGCATCGCGGCCCACGCCGCCGACGGCATCATCGTCGAGGCCATCCAGAGCGCAGCCCAGAGCTTCGACGCCGACCGGGGGCTCACCCCCTTGCGCCACCTGCGCTGCGCCATCGTGTATGGCGCCGTGGGGGCGAGCGACGCGACGGCACGAGACTTTCGGGGTCGACGCGACGATGCGGCAGGTCGTGCGCCCGCTCAGCTGCGGAAGATGGGCGTCCCGGCGGTGGTGTCGGAGGAGCTGTGGGACGAGGTGTTCCTCGAGGCCTACTACCTGCACAACCCCATGCGGGGGCGCGGCTTCAACAGCTGGCTTCGCTTCCAGCTTCGGTGTGCGGGGGCCCGCTACCTCGAGCGGTGTCGGACCGAGCAGGTGGTGGCCGGACAGGTGCCCTGGACCCGCGGCACCAGCACCACGCCCTACGAGAGCCTGACGGCGCTGTCGGTGGGTGGGTGGAGCCAGATGGTCGACCACTTCGAGGCCCTGCCGCCCGCGCAGCAGGAAGCGGCAGTGCTCCGGGCGGCGCCTGACTTCGTGAGCTGGGCCGACGAAGGACGGCGAAAGCACCCTTGTGCGGCAGGGGCTGCGAACCAGGAGGCGGTTCGACTTCGTCAGAGCTTCGCGCGCGCCCGCAAGAAGCTCTCCGCCATCTTCAACGAGGCGATGGCCTGTTGATGGTGGGTGTAGGGTTCTGCCTGCGCCGCGCCGCCATCAGTTGAACCCGAAGTCGAGGCCCGAGAGCACGTCGTCTGGGTAGGGTCCGTGGTTGCCGTCATTCTCTTCGAGACACTCATGCAGGCGCACAATGGTTGTTCTTCCTGTCGGGGGTCTGGCCCGCCTCCATGTGGCAGGATTCGCACGGAGGTTCCCATGGCGGACTCGAGCGGCGCCCCCCGGGTGCTCATCAGCTATAGCCACGACTCAGACGACCACCGGGCGCGAATCGTGGCCTTGGCGAACCAGCTCCGCGCGGATGGCGTTGCGGCCTGGATCGACCAGTTCGATCCATTTCCCGAAGAGGGTTGGCCGCGCTGGATGAAGCGCCAGATCCGCGAGGCCGACTTCGTCGTGCTGGTGTGCACCGAGACCTATCGGCGGCGCTACGACGGGTCGGAGGAGGCCGGGAAAGGTCGTGGCGTGACCTGGGAGGGGCTCATCCTGTCTCAGCTCCAGTACGAGGGCCATGGGCGGACGAGCAAGCTGATCCCGACCCGCTTCTTCGATGCATCGGAGACGGATATTCCCGATGAGCTGCGGCCACTGACCTCCCACACCCTGGCTTGGCCATTGGACATCGGGGCGTCGGCCTATGTCGACCTGCTGCGGCGGATCTTTCGAGAGCCCGCTGCGGTGCCGGCTTCGGTGGGGGCCCGACGGGCGCTACCCAAGGTGACGAGGCTCCATCCAGGGCTTCCTGGTTCGGTGGCAAGAGCAAAGGCGCTGCACACGGGAATGGCTCGGGAGGCGCTCCAAGTGTTGCTGAAGTCCTGCTTCGCGAACAATGGGTTGGCGCGGCTCGTACGGTTCCACAGCATGGGGGGAGCCCTTCGCGGAGACCTACCCGACACCTGGATTTCGCCGAACCAATACGTCACAGCATTCGTGGATGTGTTGGAAGAACAGGAGTCATTCGACGATGAGTTCGTCGACCTCTGGCGAAGTGAACGCCCACGGCGTACGGATGAGATCGATCGTGTCGTCCGGATGTGGCGACTGGCCCACGCAGACGACTGAGGGCGACGGTGCACGACGAGCTCGAACCAACGTTGCAGCGGATGATGAGCTGGGGCATCAACCGTGCGGGGAAGCCTCGGAAGGTTCACTCGGTGCTGCTGGAGGTGGACGGCATCCCGAAGAATGACTTACTGGATCCAACCCAGGTCAGCCCTGCGCTGTGGTTTGCCGAGGCATCCCAGGCCATCATACAGTCGGGCCATCGTTGCTGCGTTGAGGCTCTGCGCCATTTGTCTCGCAATGTCGACCATGACGATCTGTCGGACAGTCTGGAGGGTGTGGGGATTGGGATTGGACTGGTCCATGCGCTGCGGGCAGACAACTCGACGTTGACGTGCGCGCCCGCCCTCGTCGAAGTTCTCCGACAGGACCACGAGTTCGCACCGGACTTCGACCTCAACAAAGACCCCTTCCCGCAGCTGTTGATGAGTCTGTTCGGGGCCATCAAGCACAGTGCCAGCGCCACCGCGGCAGGCGCGACGGCCGTCTCCATTGTCACCGCCGTTGCGCGCCGTGCGTTCCAGTTCAGAGCCGACCACGGCCTCTCCACTACCGCGCTTTTGGCTTGGGCCGACCAACACGGCGTGGTGCTCGGCACTCCCGCGCCCGGCCTCCAGGTGCTGCACCTGACCGTGCGACAGGCAGAGGACGGCTGGACCATCGAGCGCGTGACGCTGGTGCGCTCGGATGGCCCCGAGCGTTCCTTCGAGGACTGGGTGCCGCGGTGCATCACCCATGGAGATGCTCCCCCAACCCGAAAGGTCCTGTGGGACGCTATCTTGGAGGCCTCGGACCTTGTCGTGCTGCGACGCTTTGCCACCGAGAATGCACGCCTCGTATTGTCTGTGGACGTTCCCGCGTCATGGATTGCTGCTGGTATCCATCGGGAAAACGACGATGCCGACGACGACGGCAGTCTCGACTTCCACGCCGTGACGTGGTGGCCGCTCGTGGGGCAGCGGAACCGTCCGGCAGGAGGTTTCGAGTCGGATGGCCCGCTGCATAGGCCCAATGGTGCGGACAGTGCATCGGTGGTCCTTGCTGCCACTGCGGCCTGTCGAACAGGTCTCAAGCGTCGCCGCCGGGGTCGCGTCGCCACAATCTCTGCGCGTGTAGCCTGGACGCCAGACGACGCCGGGGCCAGCCCAGCCATCGACACCCACCGGCAAGACACCCTCACCATTCTGCTCGGCGGAGACGACACCACCGCATTTCTCGACCACCAGTTCGTCGGCGCTGACGATGTTCCGGTGGACCAGCTCGCCATCCGCGACGCCCTCCCCCGCGTCCGCGATTGGCTCGACCGTGGGCATGATGCCGTCGTCTTGTGGACCAACCCCGCCTGCCGACCCGCCGACCGGAACACCCGCGGCCACCGTTTCCGTGCGATCTGACCGGAGCCTCTGATGACCTGGACCGTCTACCCTGGCCACAAGGGCGACATCGCGGAAGATGCCGTCTCCTCCTGGCTGTCCGACCCCCCACCTTGGCGCGACCCTGGAGAGGCGTGGGATACGCGCACAGACCGCGTCCAGGCCACCCCACCCGACTTCGTTGAGGGCTCTCGTTCTTGGAAGCGGGCGCGCCACTACGTCACCTCCAATGGCGACAAAGAGGTCCAACACATCAACATGGCGCTTCTCCTGCGGCGGCCACTGCTTGTCCGGGGCGCCCCCGGTCTCGGCAAGTCGAGCATTGCGTACAGCATCGCGTGGCGCCTCGGTCTCGGTCGACCCTTGCGTTGGGAGATTGGCTCACAGACCACTCTCAGCGAGGGCCTCTACGCCTACGATGCGGTGGGTCACCTCCAGGACAGCCGCAAGGCGGACAACCATCGTCCGCTCGGCGACTTCTTCACCCTCGGACCGCTTGGCACTGCTCTGTTGCCCACTCGGCTGCCCCGTGTGCTGCTCATCGACGAGCTGGACAAAGCCTCCTACGACCTACCCAACGACCTCCTCCATGTGTTGGAGGAAGGCGCCTTCGCGATTCCCGAGCTGGTACGAGAGGGGGGCGTGCACCAGGTCCACCCCGCCGACACCGGCTGGGCACGGGCCCAAGATGGCCCCACGCTGGTGTCCGTCCACGGCGGCATGGTGCACACCCATCACCACCCCGTCGTGGTCATCACCACCAACAACGAGCGCGAGTTTCCCGAGGCCTTCCGGCGCCGTTGTGTAGAGCTCACCCTGGAGCGTCCGCGTGACCCCAAGGTGGTTCAGGAGATTCTGCGACAGTGGTTTGGGCCCACCGAGCTGGACGGCCTTGAAAGGCTCGACGAATATGCCAGCATCGATGCTCTGCTCCAGGCCCTCTACCTCGACAGGCGGCGCTTCCCCCGAGATGCCGTTCGAAACGGCCTTGCGCAAGCCGGTCGCCGGAGTCGTTGAGTGGGGTCTGCTTCCTCCGATGACTGGGCCCGGCTGGTCGATTTCGGGACGACCTACCAGCTTGCGCCCCGAGAGCTCGCCGAAATCGCTTGGCTGGCCGCCCGGATGGGTGCGTCACAACCGCGGGAGTCCCAACCGTCCATTCCCAACCCAAGTCAACTGACTACGCCGAAGGTTCCCGAGGTCGGCGTTCCCATGCAGCTCCATCCACCGGAAGACCGCCGGGATCCACAACACGGGGCCGGCGACGGCTCTACCGATGATGTGGCACCGGCCTCGTCCCCCGGACATCCTGTTGACGGCCGCCTCGTCCGCCCACCTCCCGTGTCGCGTTCGCTGGACTGGGCCCGAGCGCTCAATCGGCTCGCCCGACATGCCGAGGTCGGCCCGCTGCGGGTGGACGTAGCCGCCTCAGTTCGATCCACTGCACGTCAGGACGCACTCCAGCTTGCGTTTCGTCGCGACCGCCGTCCGACCACCTGGTTGGCCGTTGTGGAGGACCGCGCCGGTCAGCTCGCGCCGTGGTGGGAGGCTGTCTCCGCGATAGTGGAGCTGGCACGGGTCTCGGGGCGTTTTCGGAGGGTGGTCCACCTCCAGATCGATCTTGGAGATGACGTCGAACCGCTCGCTACCGAGCTTGCGCGGCTCGGAGCGCCTGGAGAGCCGGTCCTGATGTTGCTGGTCACCGATGGGCTCGGGGAAAGGCTGGTGGACGGTGGGCTCGCGGAGGTGCTGGTGCACGGTTTCGCTGTGCCGGCTCGAGTGGCATGGACCCATCCCTGGGGACGGCAGTGTTGGCGCGACATCGATGTGTTGGACTGGGCGCTGCGGGGGAAGCCTCGGACCTGGCGGTCTGGCGCGGGTGGTGCGCCGGTGGCCGTGGTGGACTTCTCAGCCGAGGGGCTGCTCACTCTGGAGGCCTTCGCTGCGGGACGGACGGCGCAAGGGCTGCGGGGAGTGTGGTTGCCGGAGCCCGTGGGCGTGCCGGAGGCGGTTTGTGGTGCACCCGACTTCGTACCGGATCTCGATCCAGCGAGTCGCCAGCTTCTGGCGCTCGCTGCGGGCGTCCCTGGTCGGGTGGACCTGGACCTGCTGTGGGCCTTCTGTGGTTTCGGGGAGCCGGCTGGCCTGACCACAGTGGCGGTTGGGCGGGTGGCGGTTGCGCAGGCACTGGCATCGGGCCTTCTACGCCAGGTGGACGCCGACGACGGGCTGCTGGTCGAGTTTGTGGGGGACGATACGGCAGACACCCGTGGCCGCACCGAGGCATTACGGTGGCTGGACCGGCCCCGTGCTGCGGCATTGGTGGGCTTTTTGGTCAAGTACCTACGGGGGACGGGGGCGGCAGACCGGCTGGGTGTGCCGTATGCGCTGTTGTTGGCGCTGCGAGGCGAGGAGGCCGATGAGCTGGGTCCAATTCACTTGTCGCGGGGAGCTCTGCGGGCACTGGAGGTGGTGATAGCCTTGGCGGATCTACGCGTGCCGGAGGTGGTGCGGCGAGTGCTGGCGCGGCTTCGGAGTGTGGATACGGCCGGGCGTGTGACCGGCCGACCTCAGCAGCCGGTCCGGTACGTCGGGCTGGGGTTGGCGGGCGTGGAGGCTCTGGGGGCCTTGAGCGACGACCTCCCGGGTGACCGGATTGGGATCGACCGCGAGCCCTCCGTGCTGAATCGTATCCAGCCACCTTGGAGTGTTGTGTTGGATGTGGGAAGCGAGACGGCGCAACTCAACACGGGGGTGGCCCGGTACGCCGGGGAGATCGAGAGCCTGTTGGAGGGTGCCGAACGGGTGGTATTGATGATCTGGTTGGGCGGGCGCACTGGACCAGCGACCGCGACGCAGGTTGCTCGGATGGCCCGCAAACAGGCAGATCGGTTGGTGACCATGGTCACCGCGCCGCCCGGGTGGGGATTGCCAGACGACCAGCGGCTGTTGGAGCGTCTCAGAGAAATCAGCGATGTGCTTGTGGCGGTGTCAGCGGTCGGAGAGGAAGGTTTCGAGAGCTGGCATCCCGGTTTCGCGCACCACGGGCAGCTTCTGGGCGTGGGGGTTTGGTGTTTGGATGTGGCTGCCGGGGCCATCGAGGAAGGATGGCCGGGTTTGGTCCGGAAATGGGAGTCTGTGGGAATGGTCGAGGCAGCGCTGTGGGCTGACCAGGGGAAGAGCGGGTCGGGAGAGCAGCTCGCGGCGCGTGTCGGTCCGGAAGGAGGCTGTCATGCTGTGGGCTGGGGGCAGGGGGGCCTCACGGACTGGCTGCGACCTTTCCGAAGCGTGACCGTCGATATGGTGCTGCACAGCAGGTCGGGTGCCCCGGGCGTCCACCTGACGCCGGGCATTGGATTGCTGCAGCCGCGGGCGCAGGTGTCATTGGCGCCCTGGGCGGGGGTAGAGATGTCACGGCCGACGGTGGTATGGCTGCACGACGGCCAGCAGGGGGAAGACGTGCCAGGTCGCGAAGTGCGTCATCGGTTGACCGCTGCGGGGGTTCGGGTGGTGTTGGAGGCGGTGCCGGAGCCGATCGTGAGTCTGGCGTCTCGGCGGCGGGCCCTGCAGAAGGCGAATCATGTAGTGCTGGGGTGGACGCCCCGGATGGCCGCTGTGTTGGAGAGCCACGATGGACGGGTACCCCTCTGGCTGCGGGAAGACGGCCGGATGTGGGCGTCGCAACGTCAGAGGGTCACGCTGGTGACCGGTGAGAGGGAGGTTGGAGTTCCGCGGCACCTTCGGTATCGTCCGGTCGTCGAAGTGACGGACCAGCGGCTGGTAGGCCACCTCAGTGGGCCGGGCGTGCCGGAGCCGGGTATGGTGGTGCACCGGTGTGAGTTGGATCTGGAAGAGGGCGGGCGACCGCTGGAGCTTCTGTATGTGCCGGCCGGGGCGTTCGGGATGGGGAGTCCGGCGGGAGACGAGGGGCGTGATCGCAACGAGGCGCCTCAGCACATGGTGACGTTGACGCGTCCCCTCGCAGTGGCAACCACGCCGGTCACACAGGCGGCGTTTCTCTCCGTGATGGGGAAGAACCCCAGCCGCTTCCCGGGCCCCAACAGGCCGGTGGAGAAAGTCAGCTGGATCGATGCTGTGCTGTTCTGCAATGCACTATCGACCCTGGAGGGACGGCCGCTGGCCTACTGGGTACCTCCCGATGCTCGCTTTGGGGAAGGGAATGTCAACCAGCAGGAGATCTGGTCCAACGCCATCGAGGTCGACTTGGCGGTCTCCGGCTACCGCCTGCCCACAGAAGCTGAGTGGGAACACTTCTGCCGGGCAGGCACGACCTCCCAGTACTGGTCCGGCGACACGCAGGCCGACCTCGCCGAGGTGGGGTGGTTCAATGGCAATTCTGGCCGCGAGACCCACATGGTCGGAGAGAAGCTGCCCAACCCCTGGGGCCTCCTGGACGTCCACGGCAATGTATGGGAGTGGTGCCACGACTTCTGGAAGCGTGCGTATGCAGACGACGTGACAAACCCTGTGGGTCCACCCCACGGTCTTGGGCGGGTTGTCCGTGGTGGTTCGTGGAACAACGCATCCCACAGGTGCCGCGCGGCCTTCCGCGACGCTTGGCATCCGGGCTGGCGCAGCTCGTACCACGGCCTCCGGGTCGTACTCTCGCTCGTCCACCCTCGAGAACCCTGATTTCGGAGTGTGCGTCAGAGCTTCGCGCGCGCCCGCAAGAAGCTCTCCGCCATCCTCAACGAGGCGATGGCCTGTTGATGGTGGGTGTAGGGCTCTGCCTGCGCCGCGCCGCCATCAATTGAGCCCGAAGTCGAGGCCCGAGAGCACATAGGCTGTGTCGTCGCAGGTGCGGGTCTCGTCCGGCATCCCGTCGACCAGGAGCGGGTCGACGCCGTCGCACGCCAGCCACTGGAGGTCGTCGTCGGACAGGGTGAGGCCCGTGAGGCTGGCCGTGCTGCGGTGGAGCAGCAGCGAAGGACCGTGGCCGGACGTGAAGGTGACGCCCTCGAACGTGGGGACCGGCGGATCTGAGTGGGTGATGGAGGCGCCTGTGACCACCACCCCGTTGCCGTGCACGATGCCCTCGCCAGACACCGCGAAGCCCGTGCCCCCGTCGATGTGGGTGTTGGCGAGCGTGCACGCGCCGAGGCCCTCACACCACACGCCCGAAACGGGATGGGGGCCGATGTCGGAGCCTGTGATGGTGAGGGAGCCGGGCCCGCGGCGGTCGCGGATGAACGCTCCGATTCCGCCGCCGAGGTAGGCGTGGGAACGGGTGTTCTCGATGGTGGAGTCGGTCACCGACACCTGTGCGTCGAACACCACCACGCCGGCGAATTCGCTGTCGTCGATGACACAGCCGTCGCACGACACGAGGGTGTGGGTGTCGATTGCATAGAGTGCAGCGCCTTGGGTGTGTTGGATGGAGAGGTTGGACGCGATGAGTTGGGAGTCGCCTTGGGCGAGCACGGCTGCGGCGGCCCTCCAGCCGCTGGGCAGGATGGTGTCTGTCACCTCCACCCCGGTGGCCTGCACCGTGCTTCCCGACGAGGCGCCCAGGCCCACACCCGTGTTCGACTCCAGCAGGACGTCAGTGAGCTGGGCTGTGGCACCATTCTGCACCCACACGCCGGTTCCGGAGCTGGTGGCAGACGATGGCCGGATGCCCCTGACCGTTCCGCCGGTCATCGACAGCGAGGTGTCGGTGCCTGCGAGGATGCCGTATTCCAGGCTGTCTTCGATGATGAGGTTGGTGGTGCGGAGGGTGGCGCCGCCCAAGAGCTCGATGGCGCCGCCGCCCGCGCCGTCGGAGCGGGGCCAGGTCTCGGTGATCTGTACGTCGTTGAGCTCCACGACGGTGTCCTCATCGTTCAGGTACATGGCCAGGCCGATGTGTCCGTCGAAGGCCATCCCGGTCACTTCGGCCCACGCGCCCGCAGCGGCCTGCAGACCCCATGACCCATCGGGGTCGCCGTCATCCTGGCCCGAGCGACCGCCCGAGGCGGTGAGGGTGGATCCGCGGCCCGCCACCAGCAGGTTGTTGTGGTGGTTGTCTTCCACCACGAGGTCGACGGTGTGGGCGTCTGCACCGCTGCCCACCCAGACACCGGCGCTCACCTCGCCGGCCACACCTCGGGTGTCGGCCACACGGTCTTGGTCGCTGCGCCACGCGCTGCCATCGGACGTTACCAGAACACCGATGCGCAGGGCCTCTTCCACCACAAGCCCCCGCGAATCCAGCGCGGCTTCGGTGTCGACCACGACGCCGGCCATGAACCCGTCGCGGGTGTCCGCGCCGGCTCGTTGCACGGTGACGTCGGTGGCCTCGACCCGGGTGTAGCGGCCCGAGGACTGCAGGCCCATGCCGGCGGTGTCGGTCACGGCAACGGCCTCGAGCTGCAGGGTGGCCCCGCTGTAGGCACCTGCGCCCACACCTTCGTCCAGGGAGAGGTCGCCTTGGATGTTGGCAATGGCACCGTTGGAGAAGTGCAGCACGGTGCCGGGGTCGTTGGCCAGCAGTCCGTGACGGGATGCGCCGTCCAGCCACACATCCTCGAGGGTGAGCTCTGCCCCGCCGGTAGCCCACACGCCGCCCTGGTCGCCGCCGTGGATGGTGATGCCGCGAACGGTGATGCCTGTGGCGCCTTCGGCGGTGAGCACGGCCTGCGCTGTGGGCGTGGCGTCGCCGTCCCAGGTGGTGAGCTGGGGGCAGCGGGCCACGATGGTGAGGTTGTGGTGGGTGTCGTCCAGGATCAGCCGTTCGGTGAGGGTGCCGGCGCCGATGGCGATGCCGTCACCAGGCGATGCGGCTGCCAGGGCTTCGGCCACGGTGGACCACGGCGCCGCCTGCGTGCCGTCTCCGCTTTCGGTGGCTCCGGGGTCGACGTGGTGGGTGGTGGTGACGCCAGTGATCTGGGGCCAGTTGGTGTCTCCACAGGCGGCGGGAACGCAGGTGCCCGATGCGTCCACCTCTCCATCGGGGCACTCGGCGAGCGTGGGGGTGCCGGAGTCGACCGGTGGATCGGAGGGCGTCTTTGTGGTGCTACAAGCCGCCAGGACGGCTGGAACGAAGACGAGTGCACAGGTTCGTTGGGTCATGGGGTGTTCCCGGAAGCGGAGGAGAGGGGTCGTCGTCGAGGTCGGGAACGACGACGGTGGAGCTGTAGGCAAGCGGGCCCATCACCCTCTGTTCGATGTCGGGGCACACCTTCGCGCGGGGGATGGTGTCGACACCGTCGGGCGCCGGATGGGCCCCACAGCCTTGCTGGACGACCGTGTCGCCGGCCGCGGGCCAGGTGTTGTCGCTGTATGCGGCGGTGGCGTTGTGGAGGAGGACGGCGATTCCCGCTCCGCCCACGATGGTGTTGTTCGCCAGCGAGAAGTGGCCTTGCCCCGGCGGTTGGTCCATGGCGAAGAACGCGTTGCCGTGCAGGATGTAGCTGCCCGCGGGGGTGTCCACGAGGTGTCCGTCGGATGCGTGGAGGGTGGAGTGGGTGATGGAGACGTCTGCGGCGCCTTCCACCCACACACCGGCGAGGAGCTGCGGGGCCACCTCCACCCCATCGAGGTGCACTTCGCGGGGTAGGGGCCTGTCGCGGGAGAAGATGCCCACCCCACCGCCGTGCTGGCGGTCGGGCACAGCGGAGCCGATGCTGCCGCCCCTCAGGTTGATGATGCCGTCGTAGAGCACCATGGCCGCGAATTGGCCCCCTTCGAAGGTGCAGTCGGTGCACGACAGCTCGGGCGGGTGGTCGGTGGCGATGCCATCGCAGGTGCGCAGGTAGACGTCCTGGCCCAGGGTGCCGGAGATGGCGAGTCGCAGGGCGGCCACCTGGCCTTGGCATAGGGACAGCCCGGATGCCACGGTGTAGGTGTTCGTGCGTTGGGTGTCGCGGATGGTGACGTCGCGGAGGGTGCCGGTGGCTTCGTGTCCGAACCCGATGCCGTCGCCCGACACGCCGATGACCTCCACATCCTCGGCGTCGATGTGGGCGCCTTCGTCGCCGACGAGTCCCGGAGCCCATGCATCGTGGGTGGCGGCGCCGCCTCGGATGGTGGCGCCCTTCAAGATGAGCTGGGCGTCGGTCTGGACACCAACGTGGGTGCCTCCCACGCGCTCGACCACCAGGTTGCGGACGTCGGCCGTGGCTTCATCGAACACGGCGAACCCAACGGCACCTTCGCGTGCCCCGCCGCGGTCGTGGATGTCGCGTACCACCACGTCTTCGAGCTCGACCCGCGTGCCGATTCCGCCCACGTTGATGCCGCGGTGGAAGATGTTCTCGACGACGAGATCGGTGGCGGTGACGAAGCCCGCGTCCTGGACACCCAGCCCCCAGCCTTCCCCTTCTGTGTCTGCGGACGCATCCCGGAGCACCACACGCACCAGCTCGGCCTGGCCGCCCCCTTGGCCCACCACCAGCTGGGAGCCGCGGTTGCCCGACCACACCGTGTCCACGGCCAACAAGTGCGCGCCGTCTTGGATGCCGGTGCCGTAGCCCCGGTGGGTGGCGACCGACTTGAGGTTGTCGCGGACGAAGCTGTTGTGCAGCTCGACCGTGGTACCGATTCCCTCGGCGATGAGGCCGACCGAGCCATTGTCGCGAAGGTCGGCGCGGTCGAGGTACACATCGGCTCCGCCGTCCACGGCGAGCCCATAGCCGAGACCGGTGGTGCCCTCGACCACCACGTCGACCCCGGAAAACGTGCCGGGCTCGATGGCCAGGATGCCGGCGTCGAGGGCGTTGGAGACCACGAGGTCGGTGGCATCGACGGTGGCCGACGCGCCGAGCTGGAGGCCAAACCCGTTGGCCCCGTCGATGTGCACCCCGTCGAGCACGCCGAGCGAGTCGCGGTCGCGGACCAGGATGCCCTTGCCTTCGGTGGGGACCAGGCTGGAGTCGGCCAGGGAGAGGGTGGCGCCGGAGGCTGCGGCGGCTGCCCATGTGTTGTCGTCGGTGGTGGCCTGCCCGCCTTCGAGCCGACCATCGCGCACGTGGATGGTGGTGTCGGGGTCGAGGGCCAGGATGCCGTTGAGCCGGTAGCTGTCGACCTGGAGGCCGTCGATGTTCGTGGTGGCCCCTCGGCGCCCCTGCAGGCCCGTGTGACCGCGCACCCCCGCGAGCTCGGCCACAGGGTTGGCGTGGACCCAGATGTCGGTGCCGTCGAGCTGCCCATCGGCCACCGCGATGCCGCCGGACGTGCCCGTTCGAACGGCGAGATCGTGGATGGTGGCCCCGCCTTCGTCTATCTGGAGCGCCCAGCCGTCCAGGCCCACGAGGGTGAGTCGATGCAGTCCCACAGGTGTGCCGCTGTGTTCATTTACGGATACCGCCGGTTGGTCGGACTCCACATCGTCGGGCGCCCAGGCGACGCCGTCTCGGCAAGCGCCTTCAAACAGCACGGAACGGTCGCCGGTCAGCTCCACGCGCCCGCGGTGCAGCCCCGGGAGCAGTCGGATCTGCAGCAGGGTGTCGTCTGTGGATGCGAGCGCGTCGGCCACGGTGGAAAAGGGTGCATCGGAGCTGCCGTCGCCGCCGTCTTTCGCGTTGGCGTCGACATAGGCGAAGGGAGCATCCGGAAGGTCGGTCCAGGCGGGATGTCCGCATGCTTCGCTGTCGGCGAGCGGTGTGCCGGCGGGTTCGGGCGGGCTGCCTGCGCACGCCGATATGGCCAGGCCAGCAGAAAGCAGGGCCGCTCCCCGGACGACCATGTGCGGTGACATGCCGAGCACACGGCCCTCCCACGATCAGACGGGTGCTTGTGCTCGGAAGGTAGCGTCACACTCGCCGACTGTGACCTGAAAAACTATTGTCCCTCCAACTTTCGTGCGCGGACACCGGGTGAGGTTGAGATGAGTAGCAGGCGATGGGCATGGTGGAGCCTCTTCGTGGTGGGGTGTGCCGCGGACGGAAAAGACACGACCACGGGCGCGTCGTCGGGAGGCGACTCCACAGACTCCGCCGACACCGGACCGATCGACGACGACACGGCACCTTGCTCCGCGGCACAGGTGTGCTGGGATGCCCTCGAGGCCGAAGGGCTCACCGGCGCCACCTTCGTGTGCCCCGCATCCGATGGGGGCAGCAGCTCGGGCGACGGCACGCGGGATGCGCCCTTCGATTCGATGTCGGCAGCGCTGTTGGCCGGGTCGGGCGGCACGGCCACCATCGCCCTCGGACCGGGCACCTACCTGGAGAATGTCGCGCTGAGCGACACAGAATGGACCGACGTCACCCTCCGCGGCTGTGGTGCCGACGAAAGCACCGGCACGGTGTGGTCTCCGCTCGACCCCACCATCCCCTCCCTCGAAGCCAAGGGCACGGCGGTCGACCTCTCTGCTGTGGTGCTGTCGGGGGGCCAGGCGCCGCTCACCATCTGGGACGGCGCGCAGGTGCTGGCCACCGAGCTGGAGGTGGTGGACGCCGACAACGAGGCCATCGTCATCGACGGGTCGAGCTCGGGCCTCACGCTGAGCAGCGCGGCGATTCGGGGGGTCTCCACGGTGGGCCTGGCCGACGGCGGACGTGGATTCGGCATCGTCGTCCACAACGGCACGGCAAGCATCACCGACACCGTGGTCGAAGAGGCCTCGGTGGTGGGTGTGTTGGTGTCTGGCAGCTACGCCAACGTGAGCCTGGATTCGGTCGAGGTGCGCGACACGGCGGTCGATCCGGTGGACGGCACCTACGGTCGTGGGGTGATGGCCCAGGACGGCGCCATCCTCACGATTCGCGAGTCGCTCCTCGAGAACAACGCCGACGCGGCCATCTTCGGGCTTGGTGCCGCCTATGTGGGCGTGGACTCGGTGCAGATCCCGTCCCAGCTGGAGGGAGTGCTCTCGGGCGACGACGCCACCCCCACGGGAGAGGGCGTGGTGGTCAGCCGTGGAGATGCGGTGGGAGACCCCTCCTTCTTCCTGGCAGAAGTGGAGCAGACCGAAGTGATCGACGCGCCGCGGGTGGGCATCCTGTTCGCCGACGTCACGGTCACGACCCTGGCCGGAAACACCACCACCTGCGACGACTCGACCGAGTGCATCCAGGCGCAGGGGGCCACCGACCTTTCCGCAGCCGGCGTGCTCGACGACGTCGAGACCCGCACCGTGGCGCTCGACCTGAACACGGAGGCCTTGGTGCCGGTGCTCACCGCCTCGCTCGAATAGGCCGGCAGCCCGTTAGACACACCCGTCGGCTGGGCCTTGGTGCTGGCCGTCGAGGGTGCTGTGTCGTTGCTGCTCGGTCCGTTCCGGTTGTTGGGTTTGATCGCCGAAGGCGGCATGGGCTCGGTGTGGCAGGGCGAGCACGTGCGGCGGGGCACACCGGTGGCCATCAAATTCGTGAAGGTGGCGTCGGACCGCCCGCCGTTGGCCGAAGACCGGCGGGTCATCGCCCTCCACAACGAGGTTCGGCAGGTGGCGCGGCTCCGACACCCGAACATCATCCGGGTGTTCGACACCGGAATGGTGCCCGAAGCGGTGGCCCGGGCCAGCGGCGGGGTGCTTCCCGAGGGCAGCCCGTACTTTGTCATGGAGTACGGCGGACAGGACACCCTCGCCACCGTGCGCCACCCCGTGCCGTGGGTGTCCCTCAAGCCGCTTCTCCTCGATGTGCTCGATGCGCTGGCCCATGCCCATGCGCGGGGGGTGATCCACCGCGACCTCAAGCCCGAAAATGTCCTGCTGACGCATCGTCCGGGGGGCCGTAGCGCCATCAAGCTCACCGACTTCGGCCTCGCCACGGTGATGCGCGATGCCCAGCAGCCGCACGCACTCACGGGTGGGGGCACGCCCCACTACATGGCCCCCGAGCAGTTTCAGGGGCAGCTGCACCTGCAGGGCCCCTGGACCGACCTCTACGCCCTGGGCTGCACCGCCTGGAAGCTGGCGATGGGGGTGTTTCCGTTCCAGGGCGATACCGACGCCGCGATTCGCCACGCCCACCTGAACCGGCTGCCGCCGGCCTTCTTCGCCTCCACCATCCCGAGTTCGTTCGAAGATTGGCTTTGCTGGCTCCTGGCGAAGAACCCGTGGGAACGACCGGATTGCGCCGCGGGGGCGTCCAAGGCCCTGCGGAAGATCCCGGATGATTCGCCGTTGGGTGGGGTTGCCGGGAGTGGTCCGCGGATTGTGCCGTCGAACTACACCTTGCCCCCACCCCCAGAACTGCCCGTAGATGATGGGCCGCACCCGCCCACAGAACCCGTCTCGGCGGTGTCGTCGCCCGTGGCTGCGTGGGTGCCGCCGCCTTGCCTCGACGAGCGGCCCGAATTCATCGATGTCGGCCTGGGGCTGTTCGAGCTGCGCGAGGTCCCCTTCGTGGGCCGGGTGGACGTTCTGGCGCAGCTGTGGTCGCGGCTGGTGGCCTGCGCCGCCGACGACCGGCCGCGGGTGCTGTGTGTGCACGGGGCTCCGGGTGTGGGAAAGAGCCGCCTGGTGCGCCATGTGGCCGAACGTGCCGCCGAGCTGGGGCGGGCCATCGTCTTGCGTGCCGGGGCCGCCCGCGAAGGAGAGGGGCCCCTTCAAGGGCTGTTGCGTCGACAGCTGCGGTGCACGCGGCTCGACCACGCCGAAGCGAGCCAGCACCTGCATGCGCTGCTCGAGCTGCCGCGGTCGGGACAGGCGCATGGGCATCTGATCGACAGCCCCGACATGGTGCAGCGTGTGCTGCGTGCTCTGTACCCGGACGACGCCGGGCAGGTGCTGCGTCCGGAGGCGCTGAGGGAGGTGTGTGTCGACCTGGTGGCCGGTCTGGCCCGCGTGCGTCCTGTTGTGTTGTTGTGCGACGACCTCGCAGCACACCCCACCATCCAGGATTTCGCAGAGACGCTGGTGCGCCGGGCGCAGGATGGTCCGCTGCCGGTGCTTCTGCTCACCACCACCCAGGGCGAGTCGCCGGTGGCCGAGCACGTGGAGCGGGTGGGGATCGGTCCGTTGGATGCGGAGGGTCTGCAGGAGCTGCTGGGCGGACTGGCTGTTCTCGACCGCGAGCTGGTCCGCCAGGTCATGGAACGGAGCGAGGGCAACCCGCACTTTGCGGTGCGGTTGGTCGCAGACTGGGTTCGCCGAGACGTGCTCCGAGTGGGTGCCGAAGGGTTGGTGCTCGATCCCAGTGTGGTTCCCACCATTCCCAGAGACTTGTACGACCTGTGGACGGCGCAGCTCGGTGAGCTTCCCCACGGCACGGGGCCCGCTCTGGAGCTGGCGGCGGTGCTCGGCGAGCCGGTCGACCATGGTGTGTGGCGGGCGGCTTGCCACGTGTTGGGCCACTCGGTGGACGGACTGGTCGAGCGGCTGGTCCGCGACGGTCTCGCGGTGGTGGAAGAGGGGGGCTGGCGCTTCCAGCACCGGCTCATCGTGGAGAGCCTCCTGCGGCGTGCGTCGGAAGATGGGCGGACTGTGGAACTGCACCGCGCCTGTGCGTTGGGACTCGAGGCCCATGCCGGGGCTGGCCGCGTCGACCGCAGTCGCACCGGTCGCCACTGGCTGCAGGCCACCAACCTGTCCACGGCACATGCGCACCTGTCCGAAGCCATCCGGCAACGCCTCGACCGGTGGGACTTTGCAGAGGCCATGGCGCTGGTGGCCCTCCTCGAGCCCCCGCTGCGCGGGGTCCGGCGCCGGAATCGCCGCGAGTGGTGTGGGCTGCTGTTGTTCAAGTCGCTCGCTCTGCACGGCCTCGGACGCTTCAATGAGGCGGTCACGGCGGCCGAGGAGGCGGCGGACTATGCAGACCGGCTCGACGCAGACCGCCTGCGTGCCCGTGCCGCACGGTACCGGGCCATGGCGCTGGCCAAGCAGGGCTTGAAGAAGGATGCCGTGGAGGCCTTTTGTGCGGCGCAGCGGCTGGGCGAGGCCGCGGGAGACCCCGAGACCGTCGCGGCCAGCCTCGAGCACCTGGGTTCCCTGGCGCGGGGGCGGGGCGACCTTCGTGGCTCGGAGCGGCTGCTGACCGAAGCCCTCGAGCGGTATCGGACGCAGGGTCTCGACCGCCTGGTGCCCGATGCCCTCAAGGAACTGTCTGGCACGCTGATCCACCTCCAGAACCTCCCCGAGGCGGAGCGGTGTGCACAGGAGGCGGCTCAGGCGTACCGAGCGCTGGGGAATGTGCAGGGCGAGGCCGAGTGCCAGAACAACCTGGGTGAGATCTACCGGATGCGCGGCGACCTTCACCAGGCCCGGGATGCCTACCGGGCAGCCTTCGACAGCATGCAGGCCGAGGGCTTTCAGGCCACGCCCATTCCCCTCGCGAACATGGGGCTGACCCTCACCGGGCTCGGCCAGTATGCCGATGCCCACACCACTCTGCTTCAGGCGTTGGCAGTGGCCGACGCCGCGGGTCGAGACGACATCCGCTGTTGTGTGCACCTGTTCCTGTTGCCTTCGTTGGCCGCTCTGGGCGACTGGCCGGGCTTCAGAACCCACTTCGACGCTGGCGACGACCTCTTCTTCCGCAAGAAGGTGAAAGACCCGGACATCGCCGTGTGTGCCCGCCTGGCCGCCGAGCTCGCACGACAGGCCGGTGCGTTGGAACAAGCGGAAGACGCCCTGCAGCTCGCTCGAGACGTGGATGCGCTCCTGGACGGGGGGAGCGCGTAGGGGCGGTTGAGCGCGGGGGACCTCACGGCGCCGAGACCTCCACATCCACCAGCAGCACCGGCACCTCTCCCGCCTGCATCGCCTCGCGAACGGCGGCCCAGCGGGTGCTGTCTGCGGGGGTGTTCCAGTCGACCGGGATGCCGGTGGAGACCAGCGCCACCGCCCACCGTTGGGTGCCGGGGTCTGGACCGGCCGACAGCTCAAGGCGGCGTTGGCCAGAGGCGTCTTCCGGGAGGCGGGTCAGCGGGAGAACCTCGACGGGCACACGGGGCCACACCACCGCCCACTGCGTGGCCTTGCGCATCACCACCACCTGCATCTGTGCCGGGTCGATGTCGGTGGCGACGTGGAGGTGGACGGTGAAGCGGGCGCCCGGCGCCAGTGTGGGCAGGTCGCCGAAGACTGCTCCGTGTGCCAGCTGCGCCCCGAGGCGGGGGTCGTGCCAGGCCCGGGCCGGCGGAAAAGCCCAGCCGGGTGGTGTGTGTCCGGGGGTGGGGGCGTCGATCTGGTGGAGCTGGGCGCGGATCTGTTCGAGCCGCTGTTGCAGGGCGGGAAAGGCCTGTAGCTCGCGATGCACACGGGCCTGTCGACCCGGATCGAGCGACTGGAGCGCGTAGGAGAGCAGGTCGCGGTCGGAGACTCGGTTCACAGCGTCTCCCCGATGGCCGGAAGGGGAAGGTGCTGCAAAGCCGCCTCACAGTGGGCCGGGATGCGGTTGTAGGCGCCCTTGGGCTTGGCGACGCGGGCATCCCAGCCAAACTCGTCGAGCAACGGCCGGATGTGGCTGGCCTTGGCCCGTCGTGCGGGCAGGCGGGCGAGGGCCTCAAGGGCGGGCAAGAGGTCGTGGAGGAGCTCTTCCAGGGCTTCGTCCAGGAAGAACTGCAGGGGGTAGTACCGCTCTTTCGGGGCCTGGCCGGGGCGGTCCTGGCACACACAGTCGGGGGCGGCATTCAAGCACCGCTGCCAGGGCCCGTTCTTGCGTTCGAGGGTGCCCGTGCGGCTCCAGGTGCGCAAGATGCTCAGCTGGCCACGAATCACGCAGAGCCACACCCAGGTGCGGGCCGGTTCGTCGTGGGTGATGAACCGGGGAAGGTGTGTGTGGGGAAGGTCGGCGCAGCGCCGGGTGACCGGTCGGGGTTCGTACGAGAAGCCTGCAAGGCGGGTCTGGCGCCATGCCCAGGCGTCGGCGAGCGAGCGGGTGGCGGCGCGGGTGTGGCGGGCGATGCCCGGACGTGCCGCGAGCGCCAGTACCCATCGCTCGGGTGGCTGTCGCAGCACCACCGCCCGCAGCCGTGCGCGCGCCCTTCCGCGGTTCTGCCACACCACCCCGTGGGTGCGCTTGGGGTCGAGACAGCGCTTGGGGGCGTCGGTCCAGGTGGTCAGCAAGCGCATGCAGGTGTGGTAGTTCACCAAGGCCTCCAGGGTGTCCGGTCGACCCTTGAGCACATGTCGCAGCCGCACGGTGCGCTTCTTTGTGCAAGGGACGTCGGGCCACAGCTGGCGGATGGCTGCCTGCCGTGTCCCCCGACTTGTGGAGCAGACGGCCACATCCGTGACACCTGCGGGGTCGAGTTCTTGCGCGAGGGCCACCAGCCCGGGCCCGCCGGTGTACTCGAGTGTGTAGGCGGCCAGCTCCTGCCACCCCACCACCCCGTCCGCGCCGCCGTGGATGTAGAGGGCGAACGGGTTGGCCCACCGCTGCTCGGGGGTGCCATCGTGGCGACGGAACCAGGTCTTCACCTCGGCGGGTACATCGGGCTGCAGCACGACCTTGCGGATGAGGTCCCAGGCCATGGTGCCGAGCGGCGGGGGTTCGGTTGGGGCGCCTCCGAGCGGACCCGACCACAACGACCAGAACCTGCCAGGCCGCTGCTTCACCCAGGCATCCCACAAGGCGCGCACGAGGGGGTCGTCGGGGTGGGGCCGGGCGGGTGAGCCATCGCCCCACACGGCGCCGTCGAGCAGGTCGACCTCTTCTCCCTGAAACCGCAGCTCGTCGAGCACGAAGGCCAGCGCCTGTTGTGGGGTGGGCGGCGGCGAGCAGGTGCCTTCGGGGAGCCGTGCGTGCGTGCGGTGGTGGGCGTAGGCAAAGCCCGGTTGAGGGGGGTGGGGGGCCAGGGCACCGCAGCCCGCGATGGCCACGGCGTCTGCGGGGGTGTCCACCTGCACGGCCACCCGCAACACAGCGTCCAGCGCTCCCGGCACCTTTTCGAGTCTCCACACAGCCAACAGCTGGGCGGCAGGGGTGGGGTCGCCGGCCAGCACCGCATCGGCGGCAGCCAGGGCTGCGGTCCAGCGCTCGGCGCGGTGAGCAAGGAATCGATCTCTGTCCATGCCACTTCTCCGCGGAGCCCTGCCGGTACCCGTCGGCTCCGATACTCCCACAGCGTCATGGACAAGCCCGGAGGGTGCATGGCTCGAACCGTGCGGCTGTGTGCGCGCAAGCGGGAGCAGATGGAGCTGGTGGTGGGCGACCTGCGCACCCGGGATGCCTTCGACGTCCTGGAACTGGCCGACGTGGAGGCGATTCGCGCGGCCCGGAATGCAGTGCGGGCGGCGGTTCCTCCGGTGCTGGTGCCCGGCATGGACCACACCGTCACCCACGCCGAGGAACAGGTGAGCCAGGCCTGGGCTCGGGCACAGCGAAATGCCGCGCGGGTACACGGTGCGCTCGGTCGGGCGATGGGTCGACAGGAGCACACAGGCACGCCGCCCATCCTCGCGGTGGTGGCAGACGACGACCTGCCCTGGGAGCTGTACGCCGAGCCCGACCAGGCCAGCGCGATGGAGGCTCGGGAGGCGGGCATCGTGGTGCGCCTGGCGCACGGCCAGCGCTGGGATGTGCTGCCGCCCGGAACCCGGGTTCGCCTGTGGGTGTGGGTTCCCGACGCCACCGACCCCATCGTGGGGGCCCATCTCGCCCTGGTGGAGGCCCTCGGGGCGAGCCTCGGGGTGGAGGTGGTGCAGGTGGACCCCCTCGTCTCTGACCTCCCGCTTGCCGAGCCGGACGTGGCCGACGTGGGGGTGATGATCTGCCACGGTGCGGTGCTGGACGACCGGGTGCGGCTCTGGCTTTCAGACGGTGAGCTGGGCGGCGGACGGATGGTCGACGGCCTGGCGCGGGCCCGCCGCCAGGTGCGGTTGTGGGTGCTGCAGGTGTGCGAGGGGGGCCGGGTGTCCCACACCAGCCCGGACACCCCCGCCCGACGGCTGCTGTCGTGTGGCTTTCCGGCGGTGGTGGCGCCAGGGAGCCAGGTGGCGGTGGAGGCCGCCGCTGCCTTCCTCGAAGGCCTGCTGCAGGCGATGCAGAAGGGACTCGCCGTGGCAGATGCGGTGGCAGCGGGCCGACACGCGGTGCGCCTGCTGGCCCATCCCCATCCCACCTGTCGCTGGCACAACCTCCGCCTGTTCGTCTCGGATGTGGCGGCAGCCGAAGCGCCTGTCGTCGACACCTCTTGGGCGGCACCCGGCTGGCCTGCGCCCGACCGGGGGCTGCAGGTGGTCCTGGCGGCGGCCGAGGCGGCAGCCCGCACGCGCCACCATCGCTGGGTGGGCATCGAGCACCTGGTGCTGGCCTGTCACTCCCTCACCAACAAGCCCGGGATGTCGCTGTCGTTTGTCGACACGCGGCTGGTACAGGCGTTGGCTCCCTACGCCCCGGTGGCGCTGCGCCGTCTGGCTCGGCTGTCCCTCCGAAAGGCGCTCGGCGACGAGGACATCCAGCTGTCTCCGCGCCTGCAGCGCATGGGAGCGGCGATGCCACGCGGATGTGGGCTGCGCGACTTGATCATGCTCCTGTCGGAAGCGCCCGACCGGCCGATGCTCCACCTGCTGGGACTCGACCTTTCAGCGGTTCTCCACCAGGTCGGCAGCCTCGACTCGTCCGACCCCAGCCTCAGCCTGGAGTGGGTCGGTCTGTCGCACCACGTGCCTCCCGGTGGTGTCCCGGCCGCCACCCGGCTGCGGGTGCTGGGCGGTCCGCAGGATGGCCTGGACATCCATCATGCGTGCACGGTGGGGCGATGGTCGTCCAAGAACACCCGGGAGACGGCGCACCACGTCCCCATCTACCGGCCCGATGGGGTGCGAGACCAGCGTCTGCACCGGGTGCACTTCGAGTTCGGTCCGGAGCATGGGGTGCGTCCCTTGTCTCAGCCGTCCGGCCGGACCACCCGAGGGGTTCAGCGTACCCGCCGAGCCCACCGCTCAGAGCTTCCGGTCGACCGCTGGAGCACCCTGCAGGAGGGTGATCTCGTCGAAGCTACCGACACCACCTGGTTCATGGCGCTCGGGCCTGCAGAGCGTCACAATCCGGGCTGATGCCTCCATGGGGAGGAGACGGTCGCTTCCGTTGCGGCGTGGCTGTCTTCACCCTGGCGAGGAATCCCCATGAAGCGACATGCCCCCCAGAAAACGCCGTCGGATGCGACGGGGTCGTCGACCGTTCCCCCTGCGGGCATGTGGTCGGCTCCCAACAGCGACCGGCAGAAGAAGGCCACCGGCGGTCCCTCCCAGCAAGGAGGCGCGTCTGCTCCGAGCGATGTGTGGGGACAGGCCATCTCGGCCGGCGGCTTCGACGAGACGATGCTGGACAAGGCGCCCAAGGACTGGGACATGCCGGCGGTCCAGGCTGCGGTGGTGGCCGATACCGGCGGGCTGGCTTCCAAGGTGGCGAAGGCGTTGGTGTCGGCGGGCAGCTTCGGCTGGGCCATCGTCACCCACGCGTGGTCGCCCTCCGCCATCGTGCGCCTCATCGCCAGCCTGTCCGAAGCAGCGTTGAGCAGTTTGATCTCCACCCTCTCCCAGACCGCGCGGACCCGCCTGTTGGCCCTCGTGGACACCGCCTGGCCGGTGGGACTCGGGTTCGGGGTGACCGGGCAGGTGGGCGCCACGTTCGGGCTGCCCCTGCGGCTGGAGGTGGCGGGCAAAGAAGAGATCTTGCGGGCCAAGACCTTGCGCATGGACCTCACACGCGTGGGCCAGCTGTGGGGCGGTGGAGACACCGGCGGTGGACTCGGGGCGGAGCTGTCGTTTGGCAAGATCAAGCTGGGGGCCCGCGCGACTGCCGAGCTGGAGGCCGGGGGCTTCGTCACGGTATCCGAGGACTACGAATTCCCGCTGGATGAGCTGCAGAGCCTCACCGCGCTGCTCATCAAGGCGGCGGCGCTCGACCTGCAGTCGGGGTCGAATGTCGCCGTGTTGATGGCCCGGCAGCTCGGCGGACTCGATGCCGACGCCTACCGCACGAAGCTCAAGGTGGAGGTGGGCGCGGGGAGTGCGGCTGCCGTGGGTGCGCGCGCGGGGCTGGGGGTCGACAAGGATGGTGGGAAGAACCAGAAGGTGGACACCAAGGAAGTGGGGCGGTGGAAGTACCTGCCCGACATCAGCGCGGGCCTGGGCCTGGGCCTGGATGGGTCGAGCGCGCTGACGTTGCACCGGGCGCTGGCGGATGGCCGCATCCCTCTGGCGCTGTCTGTGGAGGTGGCCGCCTACGCGGCCTGGTTTGCCAAGGCCAAGGTGCGCATCCCGGGGCTGCCCGAACGCCTCGCCGACGTGTTGAAGCTGCCTGTCGGGCTTGGCGCCAACCCCACCCTCGCAGGTACAGTGGAGGTGAGCCTCACCTACGACCCCGAGAAGAAGACATTTTCGTATGTGGGCCTGTCGCTCAAGCTCGGCACCATCGACCAGGACCCCCTCGACGAGGAACAGGCCAAGGGAACCGAGGTGGAGGTGCTGTGGGGGGGCGACGCGCAGGAGGTGGCCGATGGCCAGACCCCACCCTCTGCGGGTGTGTTGCCGCGGATGTTGCGCATGGTGCGGGTGGTGGGACTGCAGAAGGGCATCGGCGGGGCCTGGGCCAAGCAGAACACCGCGTTTCTGCGCACGATGTTGCCGGAGAAGGGCAGCACGCTCGACGCCGCGATGCTCACCGATGCCACGCTCAAGCTGGGCCTCACCCTCGGGCGCTCCCAGCTCAAGGCGCTCCTCGATGTGGCCCGGAGCGCGGTGGCCGCCTTCGATGCCGACACGGCCATCCACGACCTCGTGGTGATGGGGGCCACGGGCACGCTCCCGGCGTGGCTGCCCGCCAAGGAGCTGGGCCGGGTGGTGCTGGGTTCGATGCTGCACACGGCCGAGGCCCGCATCCTGGGCGGGTTTGCGGCGGGTGGAAAGCTCCAGGCCGCGGCCCTTGGGAAGGTGAAGCTCGACGGCCGGGCCTCTGGCTACGCCTTCTACAAAGTGGATCTGCTCGAGCGGGGGCAAGGCGCGTGGCTGAAGAAGCAGCTGGGCCACGATGTGACGGGCTGGCTCGAGGGAGACCGTTCCGGCTCGTGACCCGCTCCCCCCGAGGGCGGCCTAGCGGTGTGCGCGCACCACCCGAAAGCCCCGTGTGGGCAGGGCTTCGAGGGGGTCGGCCGACTTTCGGGTCGCCAGCCGCACGTAGCCTGCGAAGGCCGTGTGGCTGCCCCCCCGCAGAACCCGTCCGCCGGTGGTCGTCGGGCCCACGGGGTCGGTGCTGTTGCCCGATGAGGGGTAGGTGCGCGGGCCGTCGTGGCACCACTCCCACAGGTTTCCCGAGACGTCGTAGAGCCCGAAGCCGTTGGGCTCGAGCTGGCCGACGGGCTGTGCGCTTCCTCCCGAAGATGCGCAGTACCAGGTTGTCTCGGACAGGGTACCCCCGTCGTCGAGCACCGCTTCCTCGCACGTGTCGTAGTCGGGCAGGCGGGTCAGCGAGGCGCCGCTCGGAAAGGCCCCGGTGGTGCCGCCCCGCGCGATGTACTCCCACTCGGCTTCGGTGGGAAGGCGCCATCCGTCGCAGGTGAGGATGTCGGCCACGGCTGAGCACACGGGGCTGTCTCCCGCGGTGCAGGTGTAGCAGGGCGACCGGTCGTCGGCTTCGGAGAGGGCCACGGTGTAGGCCGCTGCGTCGTGCCAGGTCAAGTTGGCCCGAGGGCAGTCCGGGCAGGTGGGGTCTTCCAAGGAGCGGTCCATCCACTCGGAGAAGGAGGCATCGGTGACCTCGGTGCGTCCCACCTCCAGGTCGACGGTGATGGTGACGGTGTGGAGAGGCTCGTCGCCCTGGCGGCCGATCTCATGGGTGGGACTGCCCATCTCGAACGCGCCCGCCGGGACGGTCACGGTGGTGGGGAAGGCAGGGTGGGTGTAGGCGGTGTCGTCGGGTACAGCGGAGTCTTCGGGTGCGGCGGAGTCGCCCGGGGATGCGGTGTCGGTGGTCGTCCCATCGGAGGGCGTGGATGCGGGGCTGCTGTGGGCCCGGGCCACCAGGCGCTGTCGGGCGGCGATGTCGTCGGGTCCGATGAAGCAGGCGGACAGGCCCACAACGAGGCCGATGGATGCGCAGCGTTGGGGATGCAACGGGTTCATGGCGACTCCCGGGTTGTGCAGGAAGAAAAGGCGGACTGGCAGCTGATGACGGCTGTTCCGCCGAGGGTGACGCGGACGGTCCAGGCGTCGATGCCCTCCACCACGCGGTCGTCGAAGGTCACGCGTTCCACCGAGTAGGTGCCCACCACCACGGTGCCGGGGGCGGCCGCAGCACCGGTGTGATCCACCACACGGACGGCCTTCGCGTCGCCGTGCACCACGAGGGTGCCGGTGGGCTGGGGCGCGGCGGGCTCTGGCGCGGCGGGCTCTGGCGCGGCGGGCTCGGGCGCGGCGGGCTCGGGCGGGGCGGGCGCTGGAGGCCGGCGAGCCGGTCGACGGGCGGGTGTTCTGCCGGTTGCCTTGGCTGGGACGTGCGGTGGGTCTGGCTCGGACGGAGGCGCTGTCTTGGGTGGAGGCGGCGTGGGCCGGGCGGTTGGGGACACGCTGGGCTGCACCGGCACCGCCTGCGGGGTGGGTGGCGCCACGAGCCACCATGCGCCTGTGGCGGTCAACGGAACGAGCAGAGCCGCGGCGGCCACCACCAGAGACGGGGTTCTCCGGCGGCCGGGGACCGCCTCCTGGGGGATGGCGACCTGCGGTTCGGTCTCGGGCTCGCGGTCGGTCGACCAGGTCCGGCTCCACTCGGAGGGTGGGCTGGACAGAGCCGGTGTCTGGACGTGTGCCCGGGCCCAGGTGCGCAATGTGGGGCCGTCCAGCCGAAGGCCCTCCAGCCAGGTGCACAGCTCCGAAGCGGTGGGGCGCGCCTCCGGGGCGTGGGCGAGGCAGGCGCGGATGGGCGCGACCAGGGCCTGCGCGGCGTCGGGGAGCTGGCCCATGCGGAGGTCGACCCACGCGCGGTGGTCGTCGGCCTCGAGCTGGGCGTGCATCCCCAACGGGCGACCGGCCGCCATCTCCCAGAGGACGACGCCGAGGGAGAAGATGTCCACGGCGGCGCTGGCCACCCCCGCCGCCCGCTCGGGCGCCATGTAGCCCGCAGATCCGAAGCATCCGTGTTGGGTGGCGGCGGCCCGGCAGTCGGTGCGGGCCCGGGCGATGCCGAGGTCGAGCAGCACACACCGTCCGCCGGGCGTGAGGCGCAGGTTGGCGGGCTTCAGGTCGCGGTGCACCAGCTCGAGGGACCGGCCGTCTGGACCGGTCGCGTGGTGGAGGTGGTGCAGGGCATCGGCCACCTGGCTTCCAACCTGGCCGACCAGCGATGGCGCGAGCGCCCCCACCCGCGTGAGGAGCGGCCCGAGGTCTTCCCCATCAACGAGTGCGAGGATGACGACTGGGAGGTTGTCTTCGAAGGTTGCGATGCCCCGGTACCGCACGACCCCTGGGTGGTCGACCAGAGCGCCGAGGCGCACTTCGTCGCGAAGGCGAACCAACAGGTCGGGGTCGCGGGTGGCGACCTCGGTCGGGATCTTGAGCGCCACCCGCCGCAGCAGCGGTCCGGGTCCGCGCAGCCAGCCGGCATGAACCCGACCATGCGAGCCCTCTCCCAAGAGGTCCTGCACCACCACCTCGCACTCCGGCAGAGCGATGCGTGTGGCGAGGGGCGGTTCGGCATGGGGACGGCGCATGCGCGCTCCAGTCGGTCGATGACCGGGGACGGGTCAGCGCAGCACCACGCCCACCCCGGTGGCGGCGAGCCCGGTGGCCAGGCTGGTCCACCCCACAGACACGGTGAGGCGATTGAGGTGCTCCAGGCGGGCTGCGGAAGCGGCGTCGGGTGTCTGTCGGAACTGCTGTCGAGCCCGCTCACCGACGACAAGAGCCGGCACAGACACGGCCAACAGCCCTGCCCCGACTCCCCACCAGGCACCCGGTCTTGCCGACAGGGGGCGCAATGTCGTGGGGACGTCGCCATCCACCGACCATGTCTCGACCACCCGACCGGGGCCGACATCGCGCTGGACAAGGGCCGGGAGGGCGGGGTCGACGCTGCGGGAAGGCGTGCCGTCGACGAGGAGGCCGCGTCGCAACCGAACGGGCGCACCCGACGTCGGTGGTGGCCCTGCGAGTCCTGTCGCCACGAGCCCACCCGGCGGGGCGAGCTCGGCGGGCGGCGTCCACACCGGCACGGCACGACGGGCGGCCGACAGTTCTCTCGATGCACGCTCTGGTTGTTTGTCGAGAAATCCCACCAGAGCGCGTGAGAGATGCACCTCAGCTGCATCGGTGGGCGACAGGGTGGTGGCGCACAGCGGTATGCCCGGGGGCGGATGTACGCCCCCTGCCGCCGACCGCACCGCGCCCGTGTCGTGGCGCACCCACGCCGACTGGATCTCCCGGGCCGCCTCCCGAAGCGATGGGCCGCCGTAGGGGCATCCGGCGCGTGCCGCCCCCGGGAGAACGACCGCCCAGGCGAATGTGAGGGGGCGCCACACGGGACTACTCCGAACCCGGCGCGGTGGCCTCGGGCTCGGTGGGCACGGGCACTTCAACCAGCACCGTGCACCGATAGGCATCCCCCTCGGGCGTCTGCCGAGTCGCCACGCACTCGTGCGTCTGCTTGAGGTTGGCGTAGGTGCCGGCGGTGTGGGCGCTGACCTCGACGTCGAGGGAGCCACCGCTGCCCAGGGTCATCGAGCCGCTCGTGGACACCCCGGACCGCAACGAGACCTGGTGGGTGGCGTCGGCCATGGCGGCCAGACAGGCCTCCCGGCGGCTGCTCGCCCACTGGTACTGGCCCTTCACGCGCCAGCGGTCTGCGGAGTCTTTGGGCTGGAGGTCCACCCACGCGCCGCAGCCGATGGTCTGGGCGGTGCCAGCCGCCTTCGAGCTGGAGACACCGGACTGCACGAGGGGCCCCAACCGGCCGACGGTGTAGGCGAAGTAGAGCGGCTCGTCGATGCTCCACGCCTTCTGCCAGGCTGCGTCGCGCTGCAGGTCGGCGGTGGCCAGCGTGCCCCGGGGTGCGCCCCGGATGCCCCCGCGGCCGCCGCTTCCCTGGTAGCTGGACACCTCGGCGGTGCCCTGCACGAAGCTGCTGATGTAGCGGTCGGGGCAGGCGTGGTGGATGCAGCAGTCGCGCAGCCCGTCGATGTCCGTGACCACGGCACGCATCACAGCGGTCTGCTGGTAGTCCACCCGAACGCTGATGCTGTCGACGCTCTTGGCCCCGCCGGAAGCCATCGCGGGAATGCTGAGCGCGGCCGCCCGGCTCCGGTCCACCTCGATGACCTCCTGGCGGCGCATCCCACCGTCGGCCACCTCCCACTGGAAGTAGGATGAACAGGACAGCTGCGCCGCCTGCATCTCGTCGTCGATGGACGCCCCATCGGGAAAGAAGCGCCCCAGCATGCTGCTCGGCTGGCTGTCGGGTGCGGGGCGCAGGTGGAGGGTGCTGGACGACGGCGCATCGACCGTGGGCGGGGGCGTCAGGTTCTTTCGTGCCGTGCCGGGGATGGGGGCCACTGCGGTGATCACGACGGCCACGCCGATCCCCACACGGGCCGAGAAGGAGAAGCGGGACATCTGAGCTCCTGTTTCAAGCGCCGGGGCATCCGGCAAGCTCAGTCGGATGTTGAGTCGAGAATCCGGGGCGTGACGGTGGCTGGCTCGGAAAACCATCCGGTGGTGTACGGCGCGGCGGGCAGATGGTTTCCGAGGCCCAGCTCCACGGGGTCGGGTCGGTCCAGGCGCCGGGACACGTCCACCCACAGGCGTCGGGCCGGGACCGCACCGGGACACAAGGCCACGGCCGGGTCTTCTGCGGCGATGAGGTCGAGATGCAGCTGCTCGAGGAGGTCTGCGGCGTGGGTCAGGCGGCTCGTCTCGGTGTCGTGCAGGCGCTCGCGGTACAGGACAGCCTGGTCGGCGGTGAGGTGGGATGGGATCCAGGCTTCGGCGAAGGCATCGGCCACCACCACCGCCACGTCGGCCTGCAGGCGGCGGGCGTCCACGGTTGCGCAGGCCGTGGCGTCGACCTCCGCCAGCGACCGGTACAACGCGCCTGCTCGGGCCTCGAGGTGGTCCAGAGCCAGCTCCGAGCGGCGGTTCACCTCGTTTGGGTCCCACCGCGACAGGTCGGTGTCCAGGCCGTGGGCTGCGCGCAGCTGCTCAAGGCGAACCCGGGTGGCCTCGAGACGCACCTGTGCAGCGGCGGGGTGGGTGTGCACGGCCGATGCGGAGACTGCAGAGTCCCACTCGAGCCAGTGCAGCGGGGCCACGGCTGGCGCATGGCGCTCGAGCAGCCGTCCGAGGGCCACGGCCACGGCCAGGTCGGGCGGAGCCGGGCGGTCTGTGGCTTCCACGTAGAGGTCGATCGCCACGGCGTCTTCACCGCAGGCTTCGGCCAGGCGGGCCAGCTCCACGGGAGCGGCCTGGCGCAGCAGCTGCGACTGGAGGGCCGCCCGGCCGGCAGAGCCCGGCGCACAACCGGTGGCATCCGCGATGCGGGTGGCCTCGGCCAGGATCGGTGCGGTGTCGAGGCCGGGAGGGGGCCTGTGGGCGGCGTCGAGGAAGGTGGTCAGCGCGTGGTCCAGGCGCAACGTGTCCTGGTAGCGCACGGCGAGGTCGACCCGGTGGGCCGGCGTGTGCTCGAAGTCGGGAAAGCGGGCGACCATGAGCGTCTGGCCCGCTTCGGCGAGCCCGGCCAGGTCGGCCTCCAAGGCGTAGCGGATGCCGTGGTGGGCTGCGCTCGGGGCATCGGGGTGAGTTTGGTGCTTCCGGGCGAAGTTGATGTGGGCACGGGCCGCTGCGGCCAGGTCGTGCGGGCGGTCGGTTGGGGGGTCCAACGAGGCACGCGGGGCCTGGCCAAGGGGCGCCTGCACGCGGTCGGAGCACCACCGCTCGATGTCCCCATCTGGCCGACCCTGTCGATAGCGGTACACGAGCAGGCCCCGCTCCACCTCGACCGCCACCTCCTCGCGGTCTGGGCCTGACAAGCCCGGAACTGCGGTCAGCACGGCCTCTGCGAGGTCGGGACGGTCCACCAGGGTGAGGTTGCGGGCGGCGTCGAGTGCAGGCGTGGGCTCGCCGGTCACCACCCAGCCCGACCACAGCGCGCACGCGTACATGCTGCGCACGTGGTGGTCTGCCTGTGTGGCCGCGGCGCTCGGGTCGAGGGACGCGAAGTGGCGGTCCACGGCGCGACCGGCGGCGTCGGCCCAGGTCTCGACCACTTCCCGGCGCTGTTCGTGCGAGGCATCGGGCCCGAGTCGGCTGAACACCCGCCCGGCCAGCCAGGCGGAGAGGTGCGGGCGGGACTCGAGGTGGCGCGTCACCATCCGGGCCACGTCGTCGAGGGCGGTGGGGCGGTCGGGCAGCGCGGCGTGTCCGCGGTCGACGAGGAGGGTGGCCAGCTCCCACCATGGCTCGGCGTGTGGGTCTTCGGGGGTTGCGGCGAAGAGCCGGTCGATGTGGGCGAGCGTGGGGGCCACCACGTCGGTGTGCCAGGCGGCGGCGGCCTCTGCGCGGGTCAGCGCGAGGGTGTCTGCAGACTGTGCCTGGTTCCAGGTGCTGTCGGGTCGAACGCGGTGAACGAAGGCGTCTGCGGCAGATGCCACAGCGGTGAAGTCGAGGGTCGTGCCGTTGTCGCCAGGTGCTCTCACCCGCGTGCCCACGATGGCGGCCTGCATCCGGGGGGCCTCGGCGTGGTCGGGAAACCGCGCCAGGTGTTCGGCCGCAGCGGACTCGGCGAGCACCAGCGCGTCGTTGGCCAGAGCTGCGCGCACCACGGTCTGCAGGCCGCGGTCGACCGTCCAGGGGGCTGCCAGAGACTCCAGGTCGGCCACGAGGGGGGAGACGGCAGCGTGTGGCGTGCGCGCCTGGGTCCAGGCCAGCGCATCGACGGCCTGCACCCAGTCCTGTGCGTTCCGGTCGGGGCGATGGCCGCTGTCCCGTTCGCGGATCATCCCGTTGAGCAGCACCTTCCGGGCGTTGTCGTGGTCTTCGGCCTCCATCAGCAGCAGGCCGGCGTAGGTGGCGATGGTGAGCGACTCCGGGCCCACCACATAGGTGTTGGTGGCCTGCAACATGGCGTGTTGGGCCGCCGGCAGGTCTCTCTGCTCGAGCCAGTTGTGCAGGCCGATGTGGAAGTACGCGCGGGGTGCGGCCGGGCTGGTGCTGTGGTGGTCGACCAGTCGCTGCAGCTCCGCGGCCCCGGTCGCTGCGGCGTGGCGGGCCTCGGGAGACTCGAAGCGTCCGTAGTGGAGGGTGCCGTCGACCACCGGTGCGGCCTGTCCCAGACCGCGCGCCTGGTCGAGGGACCGGGCCTCCCGCAGCCAGGCGACGCCGATGTTGAGCCGTGCGGTGGCGACCAGCTCGGAGTCGGGGTGTTGGTACACCATCTGCTCGAGGTCTTCGATGCCTTGCAGCCGCCAGCGCTGCGACGCACCTGGAAGGCCGCCCCCGTCGTCGGTTCCGTCGGCCAGCAGCTGGGCCTGCTCTTCGCGACAGAAGCGGTCGAGGGCCACGCGAAAGAGCACCTCTGCAGACTCGGCAGGGGTGAGTGCGTGCTCGACCACGCCCACGCCTTCAACCAGAGCCCGCTCGTGGTGGACCACATCCACGCAATGACCCCCGACCGGTGCGTCCAGAGGGACGGTGCTGGAGGCGGCAGGCCGGCTGGCCGTGCGTTCGGGAGACCACACCTGCTGGAGCCAGGCCGGCGTGGTGGTGGCGGCGGCAGCCTGCGCCATGAGCCAGAACGAGATGCGCATCACTTTGCCTCCAGGTCGGCGTGGTGGGCGATGCGCAAGCCCACACCCACGTGGACGGGATCGGCCGCCAGCCAGCCCCGCTCGCCGGACACCCACAGCGCGGTGCGCAGCCGCGTACGGTCTCCCGGCAGGCGTGCGGTGGGCAGGCTGCCGATGGCGCCAACACCCGCCGGACCCACCAGCCCGCCCACGAATGCCTCGCCACGGTGGCCCTCGTGGACCCGCCACGAAGCGAGCACTGCGCCCACACCCGCGGCACTGCGAGCCCCACCGCGGATGGCCAGCCCGGCGCCGCTGCGGTGTCGCAGGCCCACGTCGAGGTGGGCCTCTGCCGACCAGCCACCCGCGCGCACGGCGGTGTCCAGGGGGCCGCCGCCGCCGCTCAGGCCCACCACCCACTCAAGAGCAGGGGGTGCGCGCTCGGCTTCGGCTTCGGTCTGGAAGGGGTCGGGGCGACCGCAGGCCTCCAGCTGGCGGTGAGGCAGGTCGGTCTGGGGGCCAGGCAGGGGCAGGAGCACCGCCCGGGGGCGTTGGTCGGCCTCGCCCACCCACTCGGCCACCGTGGCGAAGGTGCCCGTCGCACGCGTGCGCTGGACCATATGGAGTGCGTTGTCCAGCGCCTCGGACGGCGTGAGGGCATCGACGGTCCAGGCGATTCCTGCGATGGGCATCGACGTGGCACAGTCGAGCACCTCGTCGACGCTGGCTGTGTGCAGCGACACGCCGGGACAGCCCTCCGATGCCACCACCGCCGCGCCTGCGGCCAGGCCGTCGGGGCTCCGGGGCCAGGTGGGGGGGGGAGCCGCCAGCATCGCGGCACCGCGCACCGGGATGCCGGACCCCTGGTGGAGGTGGTCAACGGCGGCCTCGGCACGCACGGACGCCAGGAACAGGTCGTAGGCGGGGAGCGACAGGGACGGGTCGCCGCGGGTGGGGCGCAGGTAGTCGAGGGTCTCGCCCGCCGTGCCCAGGCCCAGCGCAACCACGCCTTCTGCGCCCCCCGCAGCGGCGCAGGCCCGGCCGTGGTCGAGGGGGGCGAGGTCTTCGGCGGCGGCGGGACCATCGTGCCGCGGAAACGTGGCGAATTGCAGGCCGCAGCGGGGGGCTACCACGGCCAGGGCCTTGGGCGCGCAGGCCCGCTCACCACCGATGTCCACCTCGAGGTCGTACCAGCCCGCACGTGTTCCAGCCGGCACCACGATCTGGACGCGGTCGGTGGTGCCCGTGAGTGGGTCGCGCAGTGCAGTGGCCTCCTGCCAGACCGACGGGTGGATGCCGTCGCTCGCCAGGCGCACCTTCACAGAAGCGGAAGCGGGTCTTGGGAGGTGGACCGTCAGCACGGTCCGGTCTTCGGGCACCCATGCGTCCGGGGTCACCCACGGGGTGGTGCCCGTCGCGACTGCCGTCCACACTCCCCACCAGCACAGCGTCCACATCGGTCACCGTCCCTGCATGAGGTCGACGCCCACCGCCACACGCCACGCGGTCGCGGAGCGGGTGTCGGACGGGCTGCAGGCGGCGGCGCCACACAGCTGGTACCGGTCGGAAAAGCGGGTTCCTTCCACCACCAGCGGCGGCAGCCCGCGCACCACGGCGCGCACGCCCAGGCTTCCGTAGGAGGTGGTGCCGAAGCGGTCGCTGTTGGCGGGCAAGGCATCGCCGCCGGTGGCCTGTCCGGTGGGGCGCACCATCAGGCCGAGCGAGCCCATCCCTCCCGAGGCCCAGCCGATGACCGCGGGGTCCCACAGGTGCATGGCCACGCCGGCCCCCACCACCGTCCGCGACTGCCACACCCGCGCGGACTGGCCGTTCACACGGGTCTCGGGCACCACGCCCATGCCGAGCCGGCCCTCCACCAGCAGCCCGAAGGGTCCGTGCGCCCGCGCGGTGAGCTCGACAGGCACCACATTCCAGGTCTGCGGCTCCACCTCGGCGATGCGGGCGAGCAGGGGGTCGGCGGTGGCTTCGGCGGCGGTCACCCGGTCGACGGCCGGCTGGACCTGCAGGCCGGTGGTGGTGGTCACCATCAGGCGATGGCCGACGGCGACATCGGTGAGGCGCGCGGCGTCGGTGGAGAAGAGGCCGTCGTAGGACTGGGTGTCCATCAGGTAGTCGCCGATGGGGTGCTCCGGGGCGAGCGGGCCTTCGAAGTGGGACCACGACCGCTCTCCCAGGATGACGTCGTGTTGCTCCAGCCAGCGCACCTCGGTGGGGCGACCGAGCCGGTCCACACCGATGAACCACAGGTCGTAGCGCTGGTCGTCGCTTTCCACCGGAACCCGCAGTCGCAGGTAGGGGACGCCGTCGAGCGGGACGCTCCGGACCGGGGCCTCGGCGATGACCCGGTTGCCGTCGGCGACCAGGAAGCGGCCGTGCATCCGGCGGCTCAGGCGCAGCTCCACCTCGCCCCGGTCGGTGCTCGACAGGTCCACCAACACGATGTCGCGGCGCTCGCCGGGCGGGGTGCTCCGGGTGACCACGTTGCCGTCGTGTCGGGTGGCGGCGGACACGAACTCGTCGAGCTCGTTGAATTGGATCTGGCCGTTGGAGTCGGCGTCGGCGGCGCCCATCAGGCCCGACAGCACCACGTGGGTGAGGGTGCCCGACCCCGGCACGGCGCCATCGGGGACCTGTGTGACGGACCGGAAGACGGCGATGCCTGAGGGCTGGACGAGGCGCCGACTGAACAGCCGCATCCACTTGGGGCGCACCCGACCCTCGAGCGCGGGATCGGCCGTGACCACCGCGCCATAGCAGACGTCGGCCACGATGACGACCAGCTCGGCACCGGCGGCTCGCAGCTTTGCGGCGGCGGTCTCGATGGCCTGTGGCGAGAGGATGCCGTCTGGGAACACGAGGCCGTTGGGCGTGCCATGGCCCATGAACGCGAGAAAGACCACGTCGTTGTGGCCCCCCGTCCGCTCCAACCGCGCTGCGGTCTGGTCGATGGCGGCCTGCCAGGACGCGAGGGTGGGGTGGTTGCGGTGGGTGGTGCCGTGGGTGGCCGGAACCGGCGGCCCGACATGGTCCGACGTGAGCACGTGGACATGCGCGGGTGCGGTGCGCCGGGTGGTGTATGCCTCCCAGCGGTCCAGGTCGTGGCGGACGTTGGGAAGCGTGCCGAGTTCTACGGGAACGTCGAGCGGAGCCGTGGTGCCGGTGTCGGGAATGGGGGTGTCATCGTCATCGAGGAGGACCAGCCCCCGGAAGGCGGGGACGTAGGGCACCTCCTGTCCACCAGGTGCGGTGCGGGTGGGCAGGCTCGACACACCGGCGAGAACCGCATGGACCTGCATGGGCGCGCGTTCCGCCCCAGCCCCCGTCGGCACCAGCAGCAGCCCCCCGAACAACACAAACCACCCAACCAGGCGAACACACCACATTCGAGCTCCGGGTCACGCGCCGGTACAGGCGGCGGACGCGGTTCCTTGTGAGCGCGAGCGGAGCGACCGTGACGGTGCCCGTGAACCAGTCATCCATCCGTGTGGCGGAGCACGAGCGAGTAGGAGACCTGCCCGACTCCCTCCACGTGTCCGCCTCGGTCGCCATCGATGACAGCCGGGGGTGTGTCGGCGGCCGGTGCGTGCTCGGCGATGGGCACCAGGCCGCGACCGTCGCTGCGACCCGCAATCGAAAACAAGCTCGCCTCGGGGGTGCTCGCAGCAACCACCCGCACCCGCTCCAGGCCCGTGTCGCCGGCAACCAGGAAGCGGCGAGTGGCGGTGGTGGCGCGGCCGATGGGGATGGTGGCCCACTCGCCGGCCAGGTTGGAGAATTCCAGCCAGAGGTGGGATCCGCCGCTTTGGGTGGCGGTCACGACCAGCACGTTGTCGGTGTGCACCGCGTCGCCCGTGTCCACCGGTCCGTGTCCTTCCACCCGGGCCGAGACGGTGAGCGACACCCGCCCGGCGGCGGGCGGTGGTTCGCCGGGTGTCCACGCCGCTCGCCGTCCTTCGAGCCAGGTGCGGGCGTCCGACTCGGCCTGGTCGTAGCCCCGTGCGTCGAGGGCGAAGCGCTCGTAGCGGATGCATGCGCTCCGCAGCTCGGCCATGCGCGCGCCCACCTCCCGCGCCCGAGCGTCGCGCTCGCGCCGATGCCACTCGGTGAGCAGGCCCACCACCTCGGAGGCCACCACCTCGACACCGCCCAGTGAGGTGCAGCCGTCGACCCAGTGGACCTCCTCTCGGCCACCCGGCACGGCACCGGTCACCCACGCCCCCTCGGCCAGCAGGGGAACGGCGGTCCGGTCGACGAGCTCTTCGGGCAACAGGAAGCTCCCCAGTCCCACACCGGAGCGGGCCTGGACCGTCACACGGGTGCCCCCGGCCACGGGCGACAGGCGCATGGTGAGCTCGGACGCCGCGGTGGACGAGACCCCGACCCCCTGTTCCACGAGCGCCATGCGGAGCTCTGCTTCGGCCGCGCTCGCCACAGCCGCAGAGGTGGCCGTGCCCGCGCTCCAGGTGGCCGGAGCCAGGCGCACCGTGACGCCCACCTTGTCGAGCGTGCGCCTGGCGATGGAACGCGCGTGGTCGCGCATGGTGTCGACGTCCCCCTCGAGCGACGTCAGCACCGAGCGGCGCACCGCGGCCACAGCGCAGGGCTGGCCATCGGCGGTCTCCCCCAGCGTCCAGTCCCGCACAAGCGCCGCCACCTGGTCGCAGCGGGTCTTCGAATACGCCGTGCACACCTGCGTTCGCAGAGCGGCGTGGGCCTTCGCTCGTGCCCCGGCTGCGGTGTGGTGGTGGCCGATGGCGACGATGAAGTCGCCGGTGGGGGGGACGGCCGAGCAGGTCTCGGCACCCGCGACGGCGGACAGCAGCAGGAAGACCATCATGGCGTGTATCCGAAGGGCACGTCGCCGCCGCACACCAGCACCAGGCACTCGTCGTCGCCCGTGCAGGTCACGTCGGCCTGGCTGGCGGGCAGGATGGACTTCTCGAGGGCCTTGTAGCTGGAGCCGCCGTACACCACACCGCCGTCGCCTTGGGACGCACTCCCGGAGGAGGGCGGTGGCGGAGCGGCGGCGGGGATGCTGCTCTCGGCGGTGTCTGCGGTGTCTGCGGTGTCTGCGGTGTCTGCGGTGTCTGCGGTGTCTGCGGTGTCTGCGGTGTCTGCGGAGTCGCCCAGGATGTCGTCCACGATGTCCTCCACGTCGGTCTCGTGGTCTCCGCCGTCTGCGCCGGTGTCGCCCGTGTCGAACACGCCGTCGGTGGTGTCGCCGGAGTCCACGCCGGAGTCGTCGCCACCGTCGCCCGAACCGTCTCCAAAGGCGTCGTCGGCGGGCGGCTCGGAGAACACCACTTCGAGCGACGACTCGCCCGTGAGGCAGATGTTGCAGTCGTCTCCGATGTCGGCGAGGGAGCCGTCTGCTGCGTAGGCATCTGCGGGCTCGTCGGTGCTGGAGCCACACACGCGCTTCAGGTCGCAGTCGGTGCAGTCGTTGTCGGCCTGGTTGCCGCCGGTCCACACGCAGTGGCCGATGCCGTAGTCTTCGGCCTGAAGCCCCGCTCCACCGTCGTTGGCAGACACCACGGTGCAGTTGGTGAGGGTGACGCCCAGGACGTCCGACGACAGGCCCTCCGACCGGTTGTCCTGGAAGGTGGAGCTCTCGGTGTAGACCATGCCGCCAGCGGCCATGCCCACGTGGCGGAGCAGGCTGTCCTCCACCAGCACGTTCACCAGGTAGATGGAGCCCTTGGCGTGGAACAGGTCGTCGTCCCCCAGAGTGGTGGGCGTGGTGTCGTCGGGTCGGCCCACCAGCGAGGTGAAGGTGGAGTCGCGGAACTGGACCGTGCCCGAGTGCTGGTAGATGAAGTGCTCGCCCACGCAGGTGTTGCAGGTGGAGCCGTCGTCCGACGCCGCTGTGCAAGCGGCCTCACACACGGGGTGGGTCTCCTGCCAGGTGCCCGATGCGTTCCAGCCGGCGACCACCCCGTCTCCCCGTAGGTACGCGAGGTGTCCAGCACCGCCGGCCGTCCCGTCCACCCAGGTCATCGAGAAGTCGGTCGGCGTGGCTGCGATGGCCTCGCCGCTGTCGTCGCGCTCGAGGGTGACGCCCATGGACAGCCCGTCGGTCACGGCCAGGTACAGCACGCCCCCGTTGGCGCCGGCCACGCAGCTGTTGGCCTCCCACGACCCCGCCTGTCCAGCGGTGAACGACCCCACCTCGAAGTAGGCACAGCCGCCTTCGTCTGCTGCCGCCAGGGCCGTGGTCGTCAGCGCGCCCACCGTGGCTTCGTCGGCCGTGACGTACAGGCCCCCGCCCGAGCCGCCCGCATCGGTCGTGCCTGCGCCCGTGAGCGCAACCTCATGGATGTCGAAGCGACCGACCGACCGCGCCACGACCTGTCCGCCGTCTCCGGTGGCCACGTTGCCCGAGAAGGTGGCGTCGGTCAGTGTGTGGGCGCCGTCTTCGAGCGCCAGGCCCCCGCCGTGCAGCGCGGTGTTGGCCGTCCAGGTGGTGCCGCCGGTCACCGACGACTCCGCGGCGTTGAGGAGCACCCCGCCGCCGCTCGCCGACGCGCTGTTGGCCGTCCAGCTCCCACCCTCCACCTCGATGGTGTCGTCGGAGGTGAGGTAGGCCCCGCCGCCGTCGGCTGCACTGTTGCCCGAGAAGGTGGCGTCGGTCAGCACCAGGGTCTCGATGCCCTGCAGCCAGGCACCGCCGCCATCGCCCGCCTCGGCGACGTTGTTGTCGGCCACCAGGCCCGTGGAGCCCAGGTACTGCGCCGTGGCCCAGATGCCGCCGCCCTCCGCCGTGGCGGTGTTGTCGCGGAGCGTGGGCCCGCCCAGGGTGGCGACCGTGGCCACACTGCAGGCAAGCCCGCCCCCAGACCCTCCGGCTCGGTTCTCGGATGCGTCGCTCTGCGCCGATGCGAAGCGAAGCTCGTTGGCGTCGAAGTAGGCCCCCCCACCATCGCTGCCCGCGCTGTTGGCCGACAGCGACAGCTGGCTGCCCGATGCGATGGCCACCTTGCCCGACACCGCTGCGTACAGGCCACCTCCGCGGCTGCCGGCTGCGTTGCCCGACAGCACGAGGGCGCCATCGATGTCGAGCTGTTCGGCAGGGCCGACGTAGATCCCGCCACCATGGACCTCGGCCGCACACTCGGTCACCGCCACATCCGACAGAGACAGCACGCCATCCGCTGCTGCAGCCAGCCCGCCGCCGTGCGATGCGCTGGTGGTGCCGGCCCCCCCGCAGTCCACGTCGATGTGGGCCGCCTCGAGGTCGCCTGTCGAGCCCAGGTCCACCGAGCCACCGCGCGAAGCGGCGAGGTCTCCCGTACCGCTCACATTGTGCACCGTGACCTGGTCGCCGTTCACCGAGAGACAGCCGCCCGAGCCCGCCGAGATGTTGCGGTCGCAGTCCACCCCGTCCACGTCCACCACCTCCGCCGACAGCGCCACCGCGCCGCCGTCGCCCTCCGCTGTGTTGTCGGCCGCTGTGATGGCCATGCTCCCGACCGTTGCGGGCGCCACCACCACCGACTGCACCACCGCATGGACCGCGCCACCGGGGCCCCGTGCACCGTTGTCCGTGAACGTCAGGTCGGAGAGGTGGAGGTGTCCCCCGGCCGCGTCGATGGCGCCCCCGCTGCCGCCTGAGCGGTTTCCAGACGCGTACACCCGCTGGACATCGGCGGTGAGGAAGCCCTCCAGCCGCAGGCCCGCGCCTGCCGTGGTGGACCGGCTGTTGTGGAGCTCGACATCGGACACCTCGATGGTGGACGAGCGAAAGTCCGCTGCCCCCCGGGTACCCACCGCGTTGTCGAAGGCCAGGCTGTCGCGCCACACGGTGTGCACGCCTGCGCGGTGCTCGAGGGCCGCTCCGGGGGCCGACTCGATGCCCAGCAGATCGACGCCTCGGGCCAGCAGGGTGCCGCCCGACACCGAGACCCCGCCCGTCCGGCCGACGAACGCGAGGTCCAGCAGCTCCAGCGTCTGTGAGCCCAGCAGCCAGACCTCGAGGGCACGCGCGCTGTCGCCGGCGATGGACACTCCCGGTCCACGGCCTCGGATGCGGACGGTGTGGCGGTCCAGCGCGTGCACGTCGGAGCGGTCGGGTCCGTACGCGGCCTCGGGCATCCCACCGGCCGGCGCCGTCCCGTCGGACACCCCACCCCCGTCGCGCAGTGCGACGAGGTCGAGGCGCACCCGCTCGCTGTAGTCACCGGGCTCCAGCACCACCTCCGGGCAGGTGGCCAGCGAGCCCATGGCCGACTCGAGGTCGGGGAGGCCCAGCTCGGGCGTCTGTCCCGTGTGCACCCGGTCGGTGGCATGGGCGTTGGCCGCGTTGACGTACACCATGGGGCCCAGGTCTCCGGCGGAGAAGCCGTTGAGGGGGTCGCCGTCGCAGTCCTGGTCCACCGCATCGCAGAACTCGGGCGCGCCCGTGTAGATGGTGGGCTCGATGTCGTCGCAGTCGTCGCCCGTGGCCAGCTCGGACAGCGACTGGCCGGTGGTGAGGTTGACCACCGCGCCGCACGTGCTCCCCGCATCCCAGCCGGCGTCCACGCCGTCGCCGTCGTAGTCGTTGTCGGGGGTGGCGGGGTTGCAGTCGTTGTCGATGCCGTCGTACATCCGAACGGGGCACACGGCACCGGCCAGGTGCACCACCTCCTGCTCGTCTACGTCGGGGTTCACGGTGGGCCGGCAGTCATCGCAGTCGCTGCCCCCGAGTGCCGACGTGGTGAAGCCGTCGTGGTCCCAGTCCGGCACATCCACGATGCCCTCGGGGTCGCAGTCGTTGTCGATGCCGTCGAAAGCCCACTCAGGCGGCTTGTCTTCGCCCTCGCAGGCCGCGTAGATGAACGACTCCGGGTCTGGCGCGTGCTCGTAGAAGTCCGGCTGACCATCGGGCCCCAGCCAGGGGTGGCGTGCAGGGTCGCGGTCATCGCAGTCGTGGTGCAGCTCTACGGGGCCCCGCAGGAACACGTTGGGGTTGCCCGCCTGCCACATCTCGAGGCACAGGCGGTCCAGCCACCCATCCCCGTCGAAGTCACCGGCCACCGCGTCGTTCCAGGGGGCGCAGTCCCGTCCGTTCTCGACCCCGTCGCCGTCGAAGTCGGCATGTGCCGGGGGCTCCGGGGTGGTGCCGGGCGGACAGCCCACGAGCAGCAGGACTGCGGCGAGCAGGAACACAAGAAAGCGATGCATCGAAGCTCCACCGGGCCAGGAGGTGGCGTACGGTGGGTTCGTGCGGTCGGAATTCCGAATCGTGACGCTCGGGATTCAGGCTCCCTATTCTTGTTTCTGCGGAGGGCTCGAGCGACGGCGCGCGTCAGGACCCGTCGTTGTCGGACACCCGGAGGTGGATGCCTCTGAGGCGACTGCGACGAAACCAGGAGAAGCCGGGACTCACGGGGTCGCCCTTGAGCCAGGCCTGGCGCTTCCGCTTTGCGTTGATGGTGACCTTGACCGGGCCGCCGGAGCGGTCTGCGGGGGCGGTGGACACTGAAGTGGATGGACTCTCCGAGGCCGTGCGTTCCTTCACACGGGCCTTGCGGATGGCCCGAAAACGACGCGCGGCCTTCAGCGCCCGCTTCAGCTCGGCGGAAGATGGCGCCTGCAGCTCTCCTCCATGAAGGGCGTCCACGCGACGTGCCAGCAGCATGGCCAGGGGGTCGCGCTTGTTCGCCAGACCCGAGCCGTCCATTGCTCCAGCCACTTCAACAACGTCCTCGTTGTCTGCTCGGGAAGCAGACGCGAGAATCGGTTCGGATGGAAGGGTCGGCGTGGGCATCGAGGGTGGGCCGTCAGGAGGTTGGAGTCTGGGAAGTTTCTGTGGTAACCGGTCAGGAGCGGACCACACTCCCTGCGTGCAATTTGCTGCGGGGGTCAATCTTGCCGTAGGAGAAGGGCAAGTGCCGCGATTTCGGGGAAGACGAATGCTTCGAGGTCGCCGAGCGTCTCGATGAGGGGTGCACGATACGCGATGAGGGGATCGAGCGCGTCGATGCAGACCACAGCAGCAGGTTCGGCATCGTCGCCGCCGAAGTACACCGGAGCGGTGATGATGGAGGCCGCTGAGCGGGTGAAGCCCTGGACTGTTTGAGAGGCCACGTTCGCAGCCTCCCAGCGTCGGGCGTGCCCCTCTGCGTCTTGCGGGTTGAGGTCGAGCCAGAGGTAGGTCTCTCCGTGGACGAATGCCATGCCCACCGGACCTCCCGGGCGGACCGGGTCGGCGCTGTAGCGAGTGGTCGACTTGCGGGCTTCCTGACCATCGCGCCGGGTACGGAGGCCCCGCCGGGTGATCAGGTACGGCTGGTCGTCCTCCACGCGCTTGAACCACAGAGTGGCGCGGAGCTGCTGGAGGTCAGGTAGGGCGCCGTCCGGGGCAGCCTGTTTGACAGCATGGGCGCAGTATTCGAGCGCTTCTCCGAGCCGATCTCGGATGCGCTCGATGACGGCGTCGATGCGTCGGGCCAGCTGGGGAGGCGTGGACGACGTCGATCCCGGTTGCCAGCGACGGATCCGGAGGCGGTGGCGGGCAGTGTAGGAAAGCACCCAGGGGCGCGCTGGCGGCGGCGGGCAGAACGCCTTCGAGCTGTGGTCGAGTCCGTGCAGCTCGGTGAAGTGCTTGACCACCGCTTCCGTCGCAAAGATCTGGTCTGTGTCGCCCATCCGGATCACTCTGCGGGCCAGACCGAGCCCGCTTCCCGCCAGCAGTTCGATCCTCCCGTTGTCTCCGGTTATGTGGTGGGTACGCCAATAGGTCACCCGGTGAAGGCCGATGCGCAGGTGGATGGCGCCTGCTCGCCCTCGATGGCGGAGGGCCTCTTCTCGGACTCCTTCTGCGAAGACGAGCGCTCGGCGTGTCGAGTCGGGGATTCGGTCGGTGAAGAGGATGAGCAAACCATCCCCTTCGGTCACGATGTCGTAGTCTGTGCCGTGCTTGTAGGAGCGGAGCTCCTCGGAGCGCAGGCACACCTCGTGGAGGGCATCCATGAGTTCCATCTGAAACTCACCAGGGCGGCTCGAGAAGTCTGCGACATCGAAGCCGATGGCCGTCGCCTGAAGCCGCGTCTGGGGGCGCATTCGAGCGACCGCGGAAGGTGATGGAGGGAGGTGGTGGGGGGTGCCTGGCTGACTCGTGCGAATCAAGTCGAGCGGGCTGTCCAGGTGGGTGACCGCTCGGCAGACGCGCCGCACCGCCTCCGACGGACTGTAGGCGGCTGGAGAGCGCTCGACGACGATGGGTTCGCCGTACGCGAGGTCGACGAAGTGGGGAACCAGGATGTCCTCGAACCAGGGAGTGAGGTCTGCCCTGGTGTGGAGGTGGCGCGCATAGACCGGGTTGAAGGTGCCCACAGTCCGGGCATTCCATTCCTCTCGCATCGCGTTGAGCGCATTGGTCTCGACACGGCTGGCAATCGGGAAGACCTGCAGAGGACGAGGATTGTCGGAGTGGCGCCGAAAGGAAAGCGCACGGTCGAAGGCCTGGGCGAGGCCCGACATCGACTGGTCGTTGAGTGTGAAGATGCCCACGAGGCGGTCGGGTAGCACGGACGTGCAGATTCCCGAGATGTCGTTGAAGCCGGTTCGCGAGTCGATGATGATGTAGTCGAAGGTCGAACGAAGGTGGCCGCGAAAGTGCCGCCAGAAGTCGAACCGTGGGTCGAAGAGAAGGTCCCAGTCGAGTTCGTAGACACGCTTTTCGTATCGGCCCCAAGCATCGACCGCGCCTTCGGGGTGGTGGCGGTTGCCGGCGTGGAGGATGGTGACGTCGTCGCGCGTTGCGGTGAGGAATTCGCTGAGAGGCACCTCGTCATCGAGGACTCCCAGGTCGATCCTGGTGCCCGTTGATTCGCTTCGTGCCGCACCACGGAGCCACTCCTGAACGCGAGTGAGGTAGTCCACGAGACCTGGAGTGGAGCGTACGGAGGTCAGGGCGCTACGGTCGAAGAGGTAGTGGTCGAGTCCGGGGGCTTCCAGGTCGAAGTCGATGACCAGAACCCGCGGTCTTGGCGCGGAGGGATCGGCGTCGATTTGAAGCGACAGATACACCGCGAGGTTGGCCGCGAGCATGGAACGGCCCGTGCCGCCCTTGTACGAGTAGAACGTGATGAGTTCGCCGTCTTCTTCGTGTTGGGCGAGGTCGTCCAAGCCCTCGTAGGCTGCAGGGGCATCGCGACCGGAACTACGCGACATCAATCCTCCCCATCGGGGTGCGTTGGGGGGCGCCGGCTGCGGGCTGACGCATACAGTGGAGCCTGACGTGCTTTTTGTCGTGCCTCATCAGTATCGAGGGCATTGTGGGCAGGGATTGCAAATCCCGACGGCCGCAACACCTCTTCGGGCGCGTTGCCCGACTCCTGAAGGGCGTCGGCCCGGTCCACCATGCCGCGGGCCGCACGGAGCACGAAGTCCCGCAGCTCCATCATGGCCGGAGGAAAGCGGTCGTCCTTCCACCACTTCCGGACCACACCGGAAAAGGAGAGGTCGACACCCTTTCTGCTGGCGAACAGGTCTGGGCGACCTCCAGGGAATTCACGGAAGCGAACCTGCGCGAGCAGGGCGTCGGGCATATCTCGAGTCTTCTCCAGCTCCAGCATGCCCTGTACCTCACGGCCGGGAAATGCGTGGTCTGGGTGGACCCAGGCCGGGATGGTGATGGCGATGAGGCACACACTGTCGCGGAGGTTCTCCGACACGCGACACTCGAAGTCGTGGCCGACTCGGACATCTGCTGTGTCCAGGTGCACCCCCAAGTCGCCCAGCCCAGCCCAGCTCAGCTCCTGTCGGAGGGCCTTTTGGATGCGCTGGACGTTCCCGACCATGGTGTGGCGGTCCCCGGGATGTTTCGAACCTCGCGTGTAGCTCAGGAACGCAGAGTATCGGAAGCCGATGGTCTTCAGACGCTCTGCATCCGTCTGTGTTGCCACGGGTCGCCTCACATGGAGTCACCGTAGCACGACGTGTGCCGTGGCTGGGGAGCGACCGACTTTCCGGACCCATCACGGTCGAGGTGTCAGCTGGATGCCCCCGTCCGCAGTCCACTCCAACCATGCGCCCACCGCGGGGTCGACGGAAATCAAGCCAGCCGGTCCGTCCACTCGAACGTCTCCCGAAGGGGACCCGGCGACCCTGAGTCGGACACTCGCGGTCTCCTCGCTGCCCACGAAGCGGACGGCGTGCGGTCCCGCGGTGAGTGGCACGCCATCGGGGAGCGTGGCGGGGGCGGTTGTGGTGCCGGTGAACGCGGGGGCGTTGTCGGGCCCAACGGCGACCAAGCGGGCGCGCTTGTTGCCCGAGAGGGCATCGAGGAGCACAGCCTCGGCGGCCCGGGGTGCGAGGGCCGAACCGTCCCGCGTGTGGCCGTGCCCTTTGCAGAAGTATTCGTCCTGCAACCTGGTTGGACCCGGCCAAGCGGCCAACCTCGGTGTGGACATCGAGCGCCTTGCACATCGCCTCGAGGGAGACGGTGACAGCGACGCGGTGGCGCCAACGTTCGTCCAGGAGCCAGCGCTCGGGAGTGGGGGACCGTGGACGATGCCGGTGGGAGGCGAAGAGGGAGTCTATGCAGCCTCTTCGGTGGGCTCGTGTGTTTCCGGGAAGCGCGCGGACGGCCAGCTTCCCTATCTACGAGCTGCCGCCTTCATCATTCGCACGAGCAGCTCTTGTTGAGCCACATCCAGGCTGCGCCAGGCCACGAGTAGTTCGTCTTCCTGGCCGGCAGGCTGGGGCGGCGGGCGAACGGCCGCTTCATCGAGTTCAAGTAGGGCTCCGGGCTGCACACCGAGGACCCGTGCGAGACGAATGACCATGATGGCCGATGGGCCGCGGACGCCTCGTTCGATCCGGGACAGCGAGCTCGCTGCGGTGCCTGCCCCCTCCGCGAGCTGCTCTTGACTCAATTCCGCCAGCTCGCGGACTTCGCGAATCCGGCGCCCAATGGCTTGGCGTAGCGAAGCACCGTCATCGGAGGGGAGAGACATGCCACAAGTTCACCTCCAGACGGCACTGAAACCATGACCGATAGGTGCTTGACCTTTTGGTCGTGGGTGGGTATCCCCATGGTGACCAGTGGCCGAACCAGTTTCCGGACGTGGTGCCGAGTGGCAAGCACGGGAGAGGTCGCTCCCTGGTCTGGTTCTGCACGCCGTCGACCCAGCCCGGAATGCCGCATGTACACCTCCGTCCCGCGCCTGCTCTTCCTGTCTGTGCTCCTCACGCTCGGTTGTTCCGAGGATGAAGACAAGTCGCCCGGTGTGGTCCAGGACCTGGACGGCGACGGGTACTCCGTTGAACAGGGCGATTGCGCGGACAACGACCCATCCATCGGTCCCCACGCAGAAGAGGTCCCCTACGACGGCATCGACGATGACTGCGATGGCAGCGATCTGGACGACCTCGACGGAGACGGCTTCGCGGCAGACCTTGCCGGTGGAGCAGACTGCGACGACGACGACCAAGACGTGCACCCTGGCGCGGAAGAGGCGCCCTATGATGGCATCGACAATGACTGCGCAGACGGCGACCTGACCGATGTCGACGGAGACGGCTTTGACTCCACCGAAGTAGACGGCCCGGACTGCGACGACGCTGACCCGGACGTTCACCCGGGCTCGACCGACCTGGTCGGAGACGGAACCGACCACAACTGTGATGACAACGACGGTGTGGACGCAGACGGCGACGGCTATGCCTCCTTGGCGAGCGGGGGCGAGGACTGCGACGACGGAAGCGCCAGCTCCTACCCGGGCGCGCCCGACCCGCACGGCGACGGCATCGACCAGGACTGCGACGACGCAGACGGCGTCGACCGCGATGGCGATGGGTACGCCTCCCTGGAGGCAGGCGGCACCGACTGCGACGACAGCTCCTCCGCTATCAATCCCGATGCATCTGACATCGTCGGTGACGGCATCGATCAGAACTGCGATGGCGTGGATGGAACCGACATGGACGGCGACGGAGAGCCCTCGCTCGAAAGCGGTGGGGACGACTGTGACGACACGGACGGGCAGGCCTACCCGGGGGCCGAAGAAATCTGGTACGACGGCATCGACCAGGGCTGCGACGGTGGCGATGACTACGACGCGGACAGCGATGGAGAACAGTCGGACAGCCATGGCGGGACCGACTGCGACGACACCGACGCCACAATCGGACAGACGGTGACCGAGACCTGGTACGACGGCATCGACCAGAACTGTGATGGAGCCAACGACTACGACGCCGATGGGGACGGCTTCGACAGTGAAGACCACTCGGGAACGGACTGCTACGACTGGTCGGCGGACGCGTGGCCCGGGCAGACGGCCTACTTCACCGTCGACCGGGGCGACGGAAGCTACGACTACGACTGCGACGGGGTTGAGGAAGAGGAGACGGACTCGACCGTGGGCGCTTGTACCTGCGATACGACAAGCCTGATCTTCGAGGTGCACACGGAAGGCTGGGTGTCGAGCGCTCCAAGCTGCGGTGTCGCTGGAGCCTACATCAGCGACGACTCGCACTGCCCCAGGACCTACTGGGACGGGTTCACCGGAACTACGCTCAACTGCAACCACTACCTCGTCTCCGGTTCAACACGGACCTCCGGCTGGCCTGTCTACGGAGGGAGCAGCGTGACGCAGGCGTGTCGATAGGTCTTGCGACCCGAAGTGACCCTCTGGAAAGGGGAGACCCCCGGGGCGACAGTACCGCTTCGGCGTACCAACTCCCAGCCCGAACGCTTCCCACCTGGCCCGAATGGAGGACCCACCTGGCACACTCTCGGTCCCATTCTTCGACATCGCCGTGCGACTCGAACGCTACATGGCTGCACCTCGAGTGCCCAACGTCGGAGCCGACTTTGCTGTGTGTTGAGTGTCAGCAGTCCACCACCGTAGTCCCGTGCTCCTCCTGTGGTCAGGAGCCGCGGGTCGCCGGACGCTACAGTCTCGTCCGGCGCCTTGGTTCCGGCTCGTTTGGCGTGGTCTACCTGGGCATCGACCAGACCAACAACGACTCTGTCGCCGTGAAAGAGGTGCTGCTGGGAGGTCTCGACACCGAGAAGGCTCGCCAGCTCGCCCGAAGAGAAGGGGCGGTCTTGCGCCAGCTCTCGCATCCAGGGATCCCTGCCTGGCGAGACGAGGTGGTGGTCGGTGTTGGACGGTCTGCCACGCTGTACCTGGTGCAGGAGTTCATCGACGGTCAGAACCTACAGGAGGGCCTCGCTTCCAAGAGGTGGTCCGAACGCGAGGTGCTCGACCTGATGGATGAAGTCCTCGACATCCTTCACTACCTTCACACTCGCCACCCGCCTGTGTTGCATCGCGACATCAAGCCCGGGAACCTCATCCGCAAGCAAGACGGCAAGCTTGTGCAGGTGGACTTCGGATCTGTGCGCGACGCTTTGCGCTCGTCGGGACTGGGCGGAAGCACCGTCGCCGGCACCTTCGGATTCATGGCCCCGGAGCAGTTCCAAGGCGACGCAGAGCCGGCCACCGACCTGTTCGGTCTCGGGATGACCGCGGTGGCATTGCTAACCCGGGTCGAACCAGCCCGGCTGCACAATCGCGCCGGACAGGTTGCCTGGGAGCAACAGGTCGCAGTATCTGCCGCAACCAAGGAGCTGCTGCGCGCTTTGCTGCAGCCGGAGCCAAGGGCACGTCTTCAGAGCGCAGTTGTCGTGAAGCAACACATCCAGCGCATTCGTCGAAACCAATGTGGGGTGCCGATACTCGGCCGCCTTTCTGACGACGACGACCTCGTACTTCCACCACCGTCCAGCACAGGTGCCCGCGGGTCTGGTTCTTCCCCTGGACTGGCGGAGCCAATTGGACCTTCCGGCCTCCTCCATGACGTTGACTTCCGACAAGCCGAGCTGGTCCTTCACTCGCGGGCACCGATGCGCGAGCTCGCCCCGGTGTCGACGGCTGCTACCCGCACGAATGTGGTCCGCACTGCTGATGCCAGCCGTCGGAAGGGGCCGGGTTTCGCAAAGGGATGCCTGTTCACACTCGTGCTCTACAGCATCTTTGGTCTTGTTGGGTTGGTGCTACTTCTGACCTTCGCCCAGAGCTGGCCGGTTCTCGTGGGCTTCTGAGGAGACTGCACGGGCAGCGTTGCGCGGCGCCAGGTCCATGTGCATCGGTCTACGCCATCGCCGGGTTCGAGTTGCTCCCCGCACTCTCCCTCCGTACCGCATTGAGCCGCACTCCTCGGCCGCCGTCCGAGCCCTTTGTTGGGCAGCTTCGCCCGAGGTTTGTTGAACGAACCGCATCCAAGATGGGCACCAACAGGTCGTTCTTCTCGACGGCTGGTGTCTGCAATACTCTGACGGTGGAGGCCTTGATGACCATCCTGCCGTCTTCCATGCCCCGTCCCCCGTCTCGGCGACCGCCGGGAGCACAGCCGTCCCGGTGGGCTTGCGTCCGAAACGCCACAACGCTGCGTGGCTTGGCCCCTCTCCGACGCGCCCATCCAACCGACTGGCACCTGAAGATGCACCAGGCGGCACATCGCGTGGGCGCCGCGGCCACTGTGGCGGCGGCGTTGCGAGCAGGTGGGCAGGGACTCTTGCTCCCGGAGTCCGCCTCGGAGCGGGAGGCGAACCGCCTGAAGAAGGTCCGGCATTGCGCCCGGCGCCTTGTTGAGGCCTATGGCGATGTACCGCTGTCCGGCATCAACGAACAATGGCTGCTCCGGGAGCGTCGTGGGGCCCATTGGCGAGACGAGTGCTCGAAGGACGTCTCCGGTGCCTGCTTCACCCTTCTGCGAAAGCTGGTGTACCGGGCTGCCATGGTGGACCGCCGCCGCCCTGAAGTCCGGTCCCGGATGAGGCCGAAGCGTCGGTCTCCCATCGATGCAGAGCCACCGACGCGCAACGTCGCGAGGTGGGGAGATGTGGAGCTGCTGATTGCCCACGCCGAGCCAAGGGTGCGCGCTGCTGTGGTCTTGCAGGCGCACATCGGGGCGTCGCCAGGCCGCGTCTTGGCGCTCCGGGTCGGTGACCTCTTCCTGCAGGAAGGAGCGGTTCGAGTCTGGGTTCCGGGCCCTGGAGACCGGTTGGAGCCCGTGTACTACGCATTGCCTCCGGATGCGGTCCGGGCACTTCGCCCCTGGCTTCAGCGCCGGGGCCAGCTCGGCCCGGAAGCCCTCCTGTTCCCAATGCGTGGTGCGCCCACGTGCCCGACGCGTTCACTTGGAAGGGCCGTGAGACGCGAAACGAGGCGGCTGGGCCTGCCGCCGGTGACCCTCCCAGGAGGTGCAGCGGCTGGCGAGGGGGGTCCCCACCGCTGTGGGGACCCTGTGGGGACGTGGGGACCGGCTAGGCGATGCCCCTTCAAGCCACCCCGACGCCGTCAGGAGCTGTCGCACCCTTCCCGGGCTGGGGGGTGGCCCGAGCCGGAGGTCGGTGAGGTCTTCGGGCGCCCCGAGAGACAGTGGGGTCTCTCGGGGCGTAGGGCGGGTGACCGACGCGCCAGCCTCGTTCGATTCCCTTGGCAGCCCAGGATCAGGCGGCACGAGGCACTTCTACGGGTGGTCTCTCATCCCGATCGGGCCCGTGGTACAAGACCGACCTCCCCGCTTCCATGGCCGAGCCCCAAGGACAGCCATTGAGTCAGACCGACCTCTTCGACGGCCACGCCGTCACCCAGTCCCAGCTTGAGTCCCGCCTGTGGGAGGCCGCCAACATCCTGTGCGGCAGCCCCGTGGACGACATTGACGAGATCGTGCGGGTCGTGCGCTTCCTGGGCTGGCAGCAGACGTCGGCAGGTGAGCGTGAGGTGAAAATGGCGCTCCGCAGTACGCTCTTCAAGCACAAGCTGCACTCGGATAGGGAGCTGTTCGAAAAAGCCTACACCTACATCGTGCAGTACTACTGATGACTGGAAACTCGGGCATGGTCACACAGACTGCCGGTATCACCGCCCTGCTTCCGGCACAGACGTTGCTGGAAGTTGGTGACTTTCCTCTCGAGGCCCTGGCCGCATTTGCCATGCGTGAGGGGAGACGACCCCGCCCCATCTACACGGCGCACAAGTGGTTCGCCCGCCGACTCGGCGCCGTGTTCAGGGCCCTTCTCGTCGGCGCGACGACGTCCCCTGAGGAGGACTTCTGGGCGAGGTACTATGGTGAGGCTGACCTGCGTGGTCTGACTGTGCTGGACCCGTTCGTCGGTGGAGGCACCTCGGTTGTCGAGGCGCAGCGTCTAGGAGCCTCTGTGGCAGCAAGGGACGTTGACCCGATCGCGTGCGCGGTGACTCGACTGGAACTCGCAGCGGTGAACCTCCCCGACCTCGATGGTGCCCTCAAGAGCCTCGCAGAGGATGTTGGGCAACGCATCCGTCGGCTCCATCGAGTGACGGACCCGGAGGGAGTCGACCGCGAGGTATTGCACCACTTCTGGGTTCAAGAAGTCGACTGTCCCGAGTGTGAGCATTCGTTCCAGGTGCATCCCCACTTCTGGCTGGCCAAGACGGCCAACGCGCGCGTGGGATTCTGCTCGGGTTGTGGCGCCGTGAGTTCCATCCCCAAGGGGTCGACGTTGCGGTGCGCATGCGGCGTTCTCACGAAGCTCGACCAAGGGACAGTCCACTATGGGAAAGCCACTTGTCCCAAGTGCATGACCAACTTCCGCCTGATCGAGGTTGGCCGCCAGACAGGAGCACCTCCGCGTTGGGTGCTGTTCGCGCAGGAGGTACTGGAGAGCCCCGATGGAGGCCGGGCGGTTCCCATGACTCAACGTCGCTTTCTCCAGGCGGGTGCCCAGGCCCAGAGTCGCTTCGCACGGGCTCTCGAAGAACTCCGAGAGGTGAGCGAGGACGACCGCGCGATGGGCGGAGGGCCGATTCTCGCCGCTGCCAGGACCGACACCCGGCTCCATGACTACGGGTACTCGGACTGGAAGGACATCTACAACCCGAGGCAGCGGCTTCACCTAATCCTGCTGGCGAAGGCTATCGGAGGGCTCGAAGACGAGAGCGTGCGAAATGCGTTGGCGATGGCGTTCTCGGACCACCTGACGACCAACTGCATGCTGACGGCGTACACCATCGGCTGGCGTAGGTTGACGCCGGTGTTCAGCGTTCGTGGTTTTCGCCACGTGCCGCGCCCCGTCGAGCTCAATCCGTGGTTGGAAGGGACGGGCCGAGGCACCTTCCCGAACACCATCAGAAAGCTGTTGCGAGCCAAGCGATTCGCCACCTGTCCGAAGGAGCCGAAGGTTGAAGGCGGGTTCCAAGATGTGCCGCCGAGGTCGCCGGAGCGCGAGGCCAGGGTCACCACCGGGTCGTCCACCAGCCTCGCCTTCCTCCCCGATGCCAGTGTGGACATTGTACTCACGGATCCTCCGTACTTCGACAACATCGCGTACTCGGAACTCGCGGAGTTCTTCCTGCCTTGGCTTCGTGACTTCGGGATGGTCGTGGACGAGGGTGTTGACCGTGTGCTGTTGGACAGCTTGGTCAGCGAGCGCGGCGACGATGACTCAGTCGCGACCTATACCCAGGGGCTACAGGCGGCGTTCGGCGAGGTCGCCCGGGTATTGAAGCCGGGCGGGCTCATGGTCTTCAGCTACCGGCACATCCTGCCGGAGGCCTGGGCATCGTTGGCCGAGGCAGTGTGGCCACATCCGTTGCGGTGCACGCGAGTGCTCCCGATGCCAGGTGAAGCTGGGGTCGGGCTTCACGCGCACGATGGCGCGGGGCTGTGGGACGCCGTGTTCGTGTTTCGGCGAGAGCTTGACCTCTCGAGGCCGAAGGGCGAGATAGACGTGTCGGAGGATGTGGTTACCCGTGTGATCTCTGAAGCGAGTCGATGGCGTGACCGGCTAGGTGGGGGGGCGGTCAGGTTTGCCGCACCCGATGAGCGGACCATGCGTCTAGCGGGCGTTGTCGGAACCGCACTCAACGAATCAGGTTCCGGAGGGTCACCGCTTCTCGCGGCCCTACGGACCGCGCTGGAGCCAAAGTGCCGCGACTGAGCAAGCGAGTCATCGCGAACTACCTTCGAAGCGGCTGCATGCGTCGGCTTCGGCTCGACCTCTCGCCCGACAGCAACGCGTTCATCCACGAGCGAACGGCAGACGGGATGCCGCCCAGGCTGGTTCGTCCCGGCCTTACTGCGCTGGCCCGGGCGGGCTTTGATTGGGAACACCAGAAGGTCAACGACCTCGTGACCACATTCGGTGCACCTACGATCCGGGGAAATCCAACGAGGCAGGCGGACGGCACGCTCAGATACAGCGCGACCGCTCTCGCACCCTTGCTCCAGGCCTGCCGCGCCGGAGATTTCCTGGTGCAACCCGAGTTCACGATCGACGCCGGCTCCGCTCTCGAGACGGCGCTCGGAATCTCGGGTCTGAGAGCAAGTCGCAACCTGACGTATTCGGAGCTCCGCCCGGATGTCATTCAAGTACTCGCTTCCGGCAGCGGTAGTCGTCGTGTCCTCCCAGACGGCACCTCGGAAGCAGTTCCCATTGGCGACAACCGACTTCCACTCCGTGTTATCGACGTCAAGCTCACCGCTGAGCCCTCGGTGCCGTACTTCGCCGAGGTCACCTACTATGCGATGGCGCTTGCTGGCTGGCTCGTCGACCGGGGGCTGGATGGCCGGTTCTACGCTGCAACGGGGGCTGCAGTCTGGCCAGGCTCGCACGACGCATCACGCTTGGTGGCCGTCGTCGATGAACACCGCCAGCGTCGCTCGGCGCCGACGGTGGCGGAGCTGAACGCTGCGCTGAACGAGGATCTTGAGCCCGTGGAGCTGGGCGTGTTTGCACCGCGCCTTCGCAGGTTCTTTCAGGATGAACTCCCACGAGCGTTGGGGACACGATGGGGCCAGCTTGACTGGCATGTCGACAACCGGTGCATCGGCTGCGAGTACCTCGGGTACCCCTGGCCGGGAACGACCCCCGACCCCAAGCACTGCTGGCAGGAAGCGGGGACAGTCGACCACCTGAGCCGCGTCGCATTCGTGAGTCGGGGAGCGCGCGGGGTGCTGGAGGACAACACCATCGGGACAGTCGCCGCTCTGGCCGGCATGCCTTCGACGGCGGCCGCGTTCGACGAGCACCAAGCGCTCAGAGCCACTCGAACGGTGGTGGCTGGACGGGCGAATGCGCTTCAAACGGGGGCCTCGGCTGTTCCACCCCAGGCAGGCACGTCTGCGGTGATGCCGGCATGGGCAGACCTGCGCATCTACGTGTCTGCGGACTTCGACATCGGCAGCGGCATTACGATGGCGTTCGGATTCCAGGCCGTGTGGGCGGTTGGTCGCAACACGATCGCCGCCGGCCAGCCGAACTACCAGCGGTTCAATGGGCAGGCGTTCCCCGTCGATCAGCGCGCCGTGGCCGTGGAACAGCGCGAGTTCGTACGTCTCCTCGATGCTATCGATCAGGCTCTACAGTGGGCTACCAACGTCAAGCCCAACGCCACGGTGCAGGTCTATGTCTGGGACTCTGTCACCTATGACCACCTTGTAAGGGTGGTTGGACGTCATCTCGCGACGCTGCTCCAGAACCGGACGCTCCGCAGGCTCGCCTGGCTGTTCCCGCCAGACGCCTTGGTGAACAACCCTGACCTGTCGGACCGCATGAGCCCCGTGACCGTAGTGCGTGACGCCATTCGGGCTGTCGTTGCCGCACCGGTGCCCCACTACTACAGCCTTCTGAACGTGGCTCGGGAGTACCACTCTGCCCACACGCAAGCTCCGTGGAATCAGTTCCGGGTGCCCTCTGATCTGTTCGAAGACCCGCTATCGGATCAGATCCCGTCAGAGCGAGCCCACGAGGTCTGGTCTCGAGCCTCACGGCCTCGACCCTGGAACCAGACTCTCCGGATGTTGGAGCGAACGGTCAAGGTCCGACTCAACGCCCTGGAGAGCGTCAGCCAGCGTGTCGGAGATGACCTCCGTGGTCAACTGAGTCGCACGGCTCCACGCATCCAGCATCTGCGGCCGCCTACCTTGCCGCGTCGCATGGCAGATGACGCTCGGTTGTGGTTCGTCTTCGCGCGCCTCAACGAGGCCCTTCAGAACCTCGACATTCAGCGGATTCTGGCGATGCCTCCTCACGAACGCGAGGCGCGATTCAAGAGTGCTCGTCTGGCGCATCGGCTCATTGGAGCGCAAGAAGCTGCAGAGCTGAACCGCCTGCAACTGGCAGCGGATGTAGGACGGCGCGTATACGCTCTCGCTCCAGGCTCCACGGAGGTCAGAGCTCGGGAAGGTGACTTCACCTTCGCTCTGGCGCCGGCTGGCACTCCCGGATTCCTCGAGGACAAGCTCCGCAGGGTCGCAGGCAATCGCAATCTCCCGTTGCCTCGTGGGACCAACGAGTGGTTGCCGATGCAGTGGGTCACGCAGGTGACCGTCCGCGCCATCGACCGTGATGCCGGCACCCTGGTCCTCGACCTCGATGCTCGCTGGCAACCCGTCGTGGACGCTCTGGAGCGACATGGAATCGTCGATCTGTCGACTGACGTCATGCTCGACCCAGTCCACCGGGACTTCTTCCTTCGGAAGCTGGAGGCCACACTGAACGCGGTCGGCAACCCTCCGATTGCCATCGCGAACGCTGTGCCTGAGGTCGCCCAGGCGATCGGGCGTACTCGTCGCCCCACCGCAGGGGCGCCGTCCCCCGTAGCCGAACTGCTCTGGGACGCCTCCAGCATGCATACAGCCGCTGTGAGTCGCACTCTCGGACCCGTGCGACCACTGCTGGCGAACAATGGCATGGACCTCAACCCGAGCCAGTGGACAGCGTGGCAGGAGTCCCTCACGCATCGCCTCCGCCTCATCTGGGGTCCACCGGGCACGGGCAAGAGCCGTACATTGCGAGCGATCTTGCTGGGGCTACTGCATGAGGCGACACAGCAGGGCCGAGACCTTCGTGTACTCGTCTCAGGTCCGACCTACGAGTCCATCGACAACGTGCTGCTTGGCTGTGCCGAGCTTCTCCACGGAACAGGCCCTCTGCAACTGCCCGCGGTTGAGATCGCACGGCTCCGGTCATCCACGAGGCAGCCCAGCCCCAACGTCCCTGCGAGAATCGACGTCCAGACGGGTAGCGCGGACTTCAACAACCTCTGGACCCGACTCGACGCCGGGCGAGGAATCACGGTCGTGGGGGCAACACCGCAACAGGTTCACAAGCTGCTTGTGGCGGCCGGGGGCGCAGCGGCACCCATGTTCGACTTCATCATGGTGGATGAGGCGTCTCAGATGGACGTGGCGACCTCCTCGCTTCCGCTCGCAGGATTGGCGGCAAGCGGCTCCGTCGTGATCGCCGGTGACCCGAAGCAGCTGCCGCCAATCCACCAAGCGCCCCCTCCCGAAGGGCTTGACCACGTGGTTGGGCCCATCTTCACCTATCTCCGGGATCGTTTCCAGATTCCAACGAGCGACCTGCAAGTCAACTACAGGTCGAACCGGGACATCGTCGAGTTGGCCCACGCAGCAGGGTACAGCCCCCTGCTCGCGGCGCACTCGCCGGACCTCAAGGTCGATCTCCTCTTGGCGCTGCCAGGGGGGGCAGCGGCGCCACCGGGGTGGCCTGCTCACCTGCACTGGACTCCGGAGTGGGCCCGACTGCTCGACCCCAGCGACACGACCGCATCCTTCGTGTACGCGGAGGGTAGGAGCAGTCAGTGGAACCCATTCGAAGCATCAGCGATTGCAGCGATGGCCTGGCTCCTTTGGAGCAGGATGTCGGATCAGCTCCTGGATGAGCAGGACGGTGCGGGTGCGACGCTGCCCAGCTCTACGAGCGCCTACGACGAGGAGGGGTTCTGGAAGCGTGGGGTGGGTATCGTCACGCCGCATCGTGCTCAGCAGGCACTCACGGTCGGGCAGTTGCAGAGGACGTTCCCTACTCACGACCCGGATCTGATCAGGGATGCTGTCGATACGGTCGAGCGGTTCCAAGGTCAGCAGCGCGACGTCATGCTAGCGACGTTTGCCCTTGGGGATCCTGACGCGATCGCCACCGAAGACGAGTTCCTGATGAGCCTCAACAGGTTCAACGTCATGGCCTCTCGGGCACGGGCCAAACTCGTTGTCCTCATCTCCCGAGAGGTGGTCGACCACCTGTCAAGCGACTCAGACGTCCTCCGTGGGTCCGCATTGCTGAAGACCTTTGTGGATAGCTTCTGCGGGCAGTCTCGGCCTATGACACTCGGTCATCTCGTGGGCGGAAACTCGCTAACAGTCGATGGTGAGCACCGGTGGAAATGAGGGTGGGCGCTTGTCGACGTCTTGTGCATCGGTGCATCTCCTGCATGCCGGAAACCACCTCGTTCTGGCCACCCCATCTGGACCCGCTTCTGGTCCCCGCTACGCGGCTTCCTCGCCGGGCGACTTCTGGACCCCCTCGGCGGGGCGCGGCCACTCCCCCGCCTCGACCAGCCGCCGCCGGAGCGTCGCCCGCGACACCCCGAGCGCCTTCGCTGTGGTCTTGAGACCGTGACCCTGCCCGAGCATCGCGAGTGCAGGCCGCAGGTCCAGCTCGACCTTCGGCCGCCCGCAGTGCTTGCCGGCCGCCTGGGCCCGCCGGACGCCGGCGATGACGCGCTCGCGCACCAGGCCGCGTTCGAGCTCAGCCACGGCCCCCAGGATCTGCCGCGTGAACCGACCCGACGGCGTGGTCCTGTCGATGTGCGCGTCTCGGATGGAGACCAGACCGACGCCCCAGGCGTTGAGGCTGTCGCTCAATTCCAGAAGATGGCGGACGCTCCTGGCCAGGCGGTCCAGTTTCCAGATGGCCACGACGTCCAGCCGCCCTTCGCGGGCATCGACCAGCATCCGGTCGAGCGCCGGCCGCGAGTCCTTCGCGCCCGACACGCCCTCGTCGATGTAGGCGACCGCCTCCCAGCCCCGCTGGGCGGCCACCTGGCGGAGTTCATCGAGCTGGAGGCCCACGTCCTGTCCGTGGCCCGTGGTCGAGACTCGGGCGTAGAGCGCCGCTCGCAGGGGCCTACTCATCGCGTCCTCCCGGGCGCCACCTGTGCGCGGACCAGGGCGATCAGCCGGTCCCGATGCCGGCGCGCGAAGCCTGCGACCTCGCCGGGCTCCACTCCGGCCGGTGGTCGGGTCAGGAGCGCCGTCACCGCAGCGTCCACGACGCGCACGGCCGGATCGTTCACAGCCTCGGTCGCGGCGTCGCCACATCCGCAGGCCTCCCCACACGCCGCCCGCACCCGCGCACTCTCTGCCCTGGCCTCCGCGAGCTCGGCGCGCAGCTCCGCCAGCGCCGCCCGGAGGCGGTCGACCTCTCGCCGCGCCGCCCGACTGCCATTGGCCGTCTCCCGCGCTCGAGCGAGCTGCCGTTCCAGGCGCCGGATCTGCTTCTGCTCGTCGGTGGGCTTCACCGGCAGCCCGAGGACCTTCTGCGCGAGCACGGCGATGGCCGGCAGCAGGTGGCCTGTGGCGTGTCCCAGGTCCTCCCGAGCGACCACGAAGGCCTCGTCGTGACCCTTGCCCATGCGGCCGTCGAGGTGCGTGAGCTCGTGGCAGGCCACACCGTGCAGGTAGGCGGCGATGGCCAGGGGGCGGTGCTTGTGGGCCTTGATGACCTGGGCGAGCCGGTCGGGGTGCAGGTAGACGACCGCGCGGCCGCCGGCCGTGGTCGTCGTGAGGCCGAGCAGCTCGTCGTCGAGCACGAAGCCCGGCTTGAACGACCGGCGGATGCGGGCCTCGGCGGCGATGAGACGGAGGGTGGCGTCCCAGACCGTGAGGTGCGGAATCCACTTGTCGAAGCGCTTCTTGAAGCGAGCGGCCCGGCGGCGGTCGTAGTTCTTCTTCGAGATGCGGAGACCGGCCAGGCGGCCGAAGGGGTTGCGCTTCACGCGGCTGCGGCGCTGGGCGGAGGTGTCGGCGGGCAGCAGGGAGAGCGCGTGGCCGCCGCTCCGGGCGACCGTGGCTGCTTGGAGCAATCCGCCGCCGGCCGGTCCGATGGCGGAGTCGGCGGCGCGGCCGATGGCGTCCTGGAGGGTGACCACGTCGCCCTCGGTGAGGGTGTCGCCCCGCTTGGCCCGGTCGAGCACCTGGACCACGCTCGGCGACAGCGACAGGAGCACACAACCACCCCCGTTGCCGCGCACAACCTCGTCGGCGGTGGTGAGCAGGTCGCGGAGCTGACGGGCGGCGTCGGTCGGGCCGACGGGCGCCTCGAGGTCGGTGTTTGCGGACGGGTCCCCGGCTGCCACGGCCATGCCCGGCGGGAGCACGATGCCCCGTGTGGGGCCGTCGTCCGCCTGGCTGGCGCGGGTGCCGGCCGGCGCGCGGCTGGCCACGGGTGCCTCGACGCCCGGGTCCTTCACGCGCTCGGCGTAGAAGTCGGCGATGCCCCCGGCGGCCTCGGCCT